>WBZP01002055.1_pt1 | contig 23782 bp, 19 predicted proteins | sample 5204301 | NCBI WGS metagenome assembly WBZP01 (sample SAMN12412401, study PRJNA552823) | activated sludge metagenome | isolation source: activated sludge from nitrification reactor of wastewater treatment plant... | place: USA: Pennsylvania | collected 2017 | reverse complement strand
CAGCGACCATTACGTTGAAGTGATCGAAGGCGTGAAGAACGAGGAGTTGGTGGTCGTTGCGGCCAACTTCCTGATCGACGCCGAAAGCAATCTGAAAGCGGCGGTCGGTGGCTTCGGCCAGGCCGCACCTGGCGACAAAACGCCGCCGGCCGAAGCGAGCGCCAAGCCCGCCGCCACCGGTGCGGTGCACCGGGCAGAAGGCAAAGTCGAGGAAATTGATGCAAAAACCGGGGTGGTAAGCATCCGCCACGGTGCGGTGGACAGCCTCAAATGGCCCGCCATGACGATGGAGTTCAAGCCCGCCAACGAGACGCTGCTTAAAGTCCTGAAACCCGGGGCGACGGTCGCCTTCGAGTTCGTCGAGCGCGCGCCGGGCGAATGGGTCATTACCTCCGTCAAACCTGCGGCCAATCCGCACGCCGGCCACTGACAGACATCCACGGAGATTTGCATCATGCTGGCCAAGATCATCGAATGGTCGGGCAGAAACCGTTTTCTGGTTTTGCTGGCCACCCTGTTCGTCATCCTCGGCGGCATCTATGCCGTCCTTCGCATACCGATCGATGCCTTGCCCGACCTGTCGGATGTTCAGGTCATCGTCTATACCGAGTACCCCGGCCAGGCGCCGCAGGTGGTCGAAGATCAGATCACTTACCCCTTGACCACGGCGCTGCTGTCCGTCCCGAAATCCAAGGTGGTTCGCGGCTTTTCCTTCTTCGGCGCATCCTTTGTCTACGTCATCTTCGAGGACGGCACCGATATTTACTGGGCACGTTCGCGCGTACTCGAATACCTCAGCTTTGCGTCGAGCCGCATGCCTCAGGGCGTTACACCTTCGCTTGGCCCGGAAGCTACCGGTGTCGGCTGGGTGTACCAGTACGCGTTACTTGCAAAAGACAAGACGCTGGCCGAATTGCGTTCCATCCAGGACTGGTATGTGCGCTACCAGCTGACACAGGCGCACGGCGTTGCCGAAGTCGCTTCGATCGGTGGCTTCGTGCAGACCTACCAGGTCACCGTCGATCCGGTCAGACTGCGTGCCTATGGCATACCCCTGATGAAAGTGGCGCAGGTCATCCGTGACTCCAACCGCGATGTCGGCGGGCGCGTCGTCGAGATGGCCGAAACCGAGTACATGGTGCGCGGCAAGGGCTACCTGCGCGGCATAGGCGACATCGAGATGCTGGTGGTGAAGGCCGACAAAGGTACGCCCGTGCTGATCCGGGACATCGCGCGGGTGGAGATCGTTCCGGATGAGCGACGCGGGCTGACCGAACTCAACGGCGAAGGCGAAGTAGTATCGGGAATCGCCATGGCGCGCTACGGGCAGAACGCCCTGGAAGTGATCCAGAACCTGAAAACCAAGATCGCTGAAATCGCCCCCGGCCTGCCCGAGGGCGTAACGGTCGAAACAGTGTACGACCGTTCCGAGCTGATTCATCGCGCCATAGACACGCTCAAGCGAACGCTAATCGAGGAAGCATTCATCGTCGCCCTGGTGTGCATCGTTTTTCTGCTACACGTGCGCAGCGCGCTGGTGGCGATCCTGATGCTTCCGGTCGGCGTGCTCATCTCCTTCATCGCCATGCATGCGCTGGGAATGAATTCCAATCTGATGAGTCTGGGCGGAATCGCCATCGCCATCGGCGCCATGATCGACGCGGCCATCGTGATGATCGAAAACGCCCACAAGCATATCGAACGTTTGCCCGCCGGACATTCGGATGGCGAGCGCATCGATGCCATGCTGTCCGCATGCAGAGAGGTGGGGCCGGCGCTGTTCTTCTCACTGCTGATCATTACCGTCTCTTTCCTGCCGGTTTTCAGTCTGGAAGGCCAGGAGGGGCGGCTGTTTTCGCCGCTGGCATTTACCAAGACCTTCTCGATGGCCGGGGCGGCGCTGCTTTCGGTAACGCTGGTTCCGGTATTGATGATCCTGTTCATCCGCGGCAAAATCATGCCGGAGTCGAGAAACCCCGTGAATCGCTTCCTGATCTGGGCCTATCGGCCGATCATCAACGGTGTCATGCGCCGGAAGAAACTGACCATCATCGCCGCCGTTGTCGCTCTGCTCGTCACCGCTTACCCCGCGTCCAGACTCGGTTCGGAGTTCATGCCGACGCTGAACGAAGGTTCTCTGCTCTATATGCCGGCCTCGCTGCCGGGCATGTCGATCACCAAGGCGGCCGAACTCCTCCAGACACAGGACAAAATCATCAAGAGCTTCCCCGAGGTCGCCTCGGTCTATGGCAAGGCCGGTCGCGCCAACTCAGCGACCGATCCGGCGCCGACCGAAATGTTCGAGACAGTGATCAACCTCAAGCCCGAATCCGAATGGCGCCCGGGGATGACTACCGACAAGCTCATTGCCGAACTCGACAAGGCGCTGCAATTCCCCGGCGTGGCAAATTCCTGGACGATGCCGATCAAGGCCCGGATCGACATGTTGTCGACCGGCATCCGCACGCCGATCGGCATCAAAGTCTTTGGCAACAATCTCGACCAGATGGAAAAACTGGCCAAGGAAATCGAAGCCGTTGTCAAAACCGTCCCCGGCACCACCAGCGCTTTTGCCGAACGCATCACGGGTGGCTTCTACCTCAACATTGAACCGGATCGCGAACAGCTTGCACGCTATGGGCTGGCGGTCGGTGACCTGCAGAACGTGATTGGCAGCGCACTCGGCGGCGAAATGGTGACAACAACGGTTGAGGGTCGGGAACGCTACAAGGTGACTGTTCGCTATCCACGCGAACTGCGCGCCGACCCGCAGCAGATTGCACGTGAAGTGCTGATCCCGACGATGGATGGCGCGATGATACCTCTGGGGCAAGTGGCCAAGGTGGTTGTCGCCAAGGGGGCGCCCAGCATCCGTACCGAGAACGCGCTGCTCTCGGCCTACATCTACGTCGACATTCGCGACCGGGACCTCGGAGGCTACGTTGCCGACGCGAAGAAGGCCGTCGCCGAAAAAGTAAAATTTCCGCCCGGCTACTATGTGACCTGGAGCGGCCAGTTCGAGTACATGGAACGGGCCATCGCGAAAATGAAAATTGTGATTCCGGTGACCTTGCTTTCGATCTTCCTGCTGCTCTATCTCAACTTCAGGCGCCTTACCGAAACGCTGATCGTCATGCTTTCGGTACCTTTTGCCCTGGTTGGCGGCGTTTGGCTGATGTGGCTGCTCAACTACAACCTGTCGGTGGCCGTAGCGGTCGGATTTATCGCCCTGGCCGGTGTGGCGGCGGAGACCGGAGTGATCATGCTGATCTACCTTGATCAGGCCTGGGCAGAAGCCAAGGCGGCGTGCCGCTTAACCGGGCGAACGCCAGGCGTCAATGATCTCTACGCTGCCGTCATGGAAGGCGCGGTCGAGCGCGTTCGCCCGAAAATGATGACGGTGGTGGCCATCATGGCCGGTCTGCTACCGATCATGTGGGGAACCGGCACCGGTTCGGAAGTAATGAGCCGCATCGCCGCGCCGATGGTCGGTGGCATGATCTCCTCGACCGTGCTGACGCTCGCGGTGATTCCGGCCATCTATGCGCTGGTCAAACAGTGGCACCTGAAACGGGGATATGAGCAATAGTTCAAATTAGTTTTCACTCGGTGGCGTCCAGATATTCCGGCAATTCGTTTCGCGAATCCGCCACGAGGCAATGGCTCCAATGGCCGCGGTCAGCGCCAGCAGCAGCATTCCGGCCTGATAGTCGTCTGCCGTGTATTGACGTCCGCCCGAGCTGCTTAAGCCACCGGACCAATGCAGGTCCATGGCCCAGCCGAACAAGGGTTGCAATATCGCCCCGGCGAGAAAGCCGCCCATATTGGTGACACTGGTCGACATTCCGGAAAGCAAGGGCGGATTGACTTCCTTGGCACACGCCCAGGTCAGTGTGAAGCTGGCGGTAAGAACGCCCATCAGTACAAACACGGCGTAGCTGGCATACAGGGGCAGCGCAACGCCGGAAAGCCAGATAAGCCAAGTCAATGCATACAAATGAGTACCGACGACCAGCACCGGCTTGCGCTTGCCCAGGCGATCCGAAAGCGCGCCGACACCCACGCAAGCCAAGGCAAAACTCGTGAAATACACGCTGACGTGACTGGCCGCGACGTTACGCGTCATTCCGTGCGCTTCAACCAGAAAGGGCGTTGCCCACAGGCCGCCAAAGGCAAAAAAACTTCCACTGACGCCAAGATTGATCCATGCCGCCGGCCAGGTCGCCCGGTTTCTGACGACCTGCAGAAGGCCTGTAAACACGACAGTGCGGTCAAAGTGCGGTTTCCTGATCCCGCCCACTGGCGTGCTTTCCTGTCGGTCGCGCACGAGCACCCAGCAGGCAATGCCGAGCAACAATGAAACACACGCGATGGCGACAAATACAACGCGCCATCCGGCGGCTTGCGCCAGCCACGAAAGGGGCGCCCCCGCCAGCACCGAGCCACAATTACCCACCAGCAGACCCACACCGACCATGCTGGCAAAGTGTTTCTCATCAAACCACACGGCGATGAACTTGAGCATCGAAATAAAGGTTACCGAGACTCCCAGACCGATCAGGGTGCGCCCGATCAGCGCCATTTCCAACGTGCTTGCCATGCCGAACAAGAGACTGCCGGCCGCGCCGACAATACTGCCCAGCAGAAGAATCCGTCGCGGCCCGAAAGTGTCTACAAAAATGCCGGTAGGCACCTGCATCACCGTATAGACGTAAAAATAGGTCGCCGCCAGCACCCCGAGCGACGAGGCCGTGGTTTGAAAGGATTTGGCCAGATCCTGAGCAATTCCCGCCGGTGCAAAACGCTGGAAAAACGAGATGACGTAGGCGGCCAGGACGATGACCAGGGCCGTATTTCGTCGGCGACGTTGCAAGCGGTCAAGTTCAAGCATGAAGCCACCCTTTATCCAATTGAATTGCCCGAAACTGCCCAAATGTCACGTCGATCGCCTATCCGGGGCACAGGCATTCCCGGACGTCATACAAAAAGCTGGTCGCGATGAGGATCATACCCCCCGGCGGCGTCTTGCCTCGTACAGGCAAACGCCGGTTGCTACCGACACGTTCAGACTCTGCACCGAACCGAGCATCGGAATGCTCACCAGTCGATCGCAGGTTTCGCGTGTCAGGCGACGCAGGCCGTCGCCCTCGGCGCCGAGCACCCAGGCGGTGGCCGCCGGCCACTGTGCCGCGTAGATATCCTCGGGGGCGTCGGCATCGGTACCGACCAGGAATATTTCCCGTTCCTTCAACTCGCGCAGGGTACGCGCCAGATTGGTCACGGTGATGTATGGCACGCTCTCTGCTGCGCCACTGGCCACCTTGAGGACGGTTTGCGTCAGCCCGACGGCCCGGTCCTTCGGGGCGATGACGGCATGCGCGCCAACGGCATCGGCGACCCGCAGGCAGGCACCGAGGTTGTGCGGATCCTGAATGCCATCGAGCACCAGCAGGAAAGCGGGTTCTTCCAGTGTATCCAGCACGTCGTCGAGCGTGACATGCCGCGACTCGCCGGAAACCCTGGCCACCACCCCTTGATGCCGCACACCGCCGCCGGCCATGCCATCGAGCCGTTTGGCATCCACCGGAACGACCCTGACCGTATGCAGTTCGGCATGGCGCATCAGATCCCTCACCCGGGCATCGTGACGTTCAGCGTCGATGAAGATCTCAAGAATGGCGTCAGGCTGATGACGCAGTTTGGCAATGATGGCGTGAAATCCGTGGATGAAGCGGTTGGGTGACATGAAAGTTCTCGCAGGCGGGGTATGCAGCGTATTTTACCTTGGCATTGAAAACGCCCTGGCAGCAGCGTTCCCGACGGACAGTTGGCGCTCAGCGATGAGGCTTTGATGCGGCCTTGTGCTTGCTGCGATCTTTGACCGACTCGGCCCGCCTGTTGGGCTTTTCCGTCGTTTTGGCGGAAACATTCGACGCGGGCTGACGCGCAGCCACTCGCGGTGTCGCCGACGGTCCGGCCAGCACGAAGTCGATGCGGCCGGTTTCCAGATCGGCACGCACCAGTCTGACTTGCAGGCGGTCTCCCAGGCGGAAGCGCTGGCCACTGCGCTCACCGAGCATCAGGTGCTTGACGTTGTCGTATTTAAAGTAGTCCTCGCCCAGCTCGGAAACGTGCACCAGCCCCTCGACATAGACGGAATCGAGCGCGACGAAAACGCCAAACGGCACAACGGAGGCAATGGTCCCGGCAAACTCCTCGCCGATGCGATCACGCATGTAATAGCACTTGAGCCAGTTGTTGACGTCACGCGACGCCTCGTCGGCGCGTCGTTCGGTCATCGAGCAGTGCAGGCCGATGTCGTCCCATTTGCCCGGCATATACCGCGTCCCATCGAGCACTGCCTTGATCGAGCGATGAACCAGCAAATCGGGGTAGCGCCGGATGGGCGAAGTGAAGTGCGTGTAGTGCTCGTAGGAAAGGCCAAAGTGGCCGACATTGTCCGGGCTGTACATGGCCTGCCGCAGCGAACGCAGCATCACGGTCTGCAAAAGCTGGGCATCCGGCCGCGGTTTGATCTTTTCGAGCAGCACACCGTAATCCTTGGCCGTCGGATTGTCGCCGCCGGGAAGGCCCAGCCCGAATTCCTTGAGGAAGTCGCGCAGTCCTTCAAGCTTTTCGGGCGTCGGGCCTTCATGGACGCGATAAAGACAGGGTTGCTTGTGTTGCTCAAGAAATGCCGAAGCGCACACGTTGGCGGCCAGCATGCACTCTTCGATCAGGCGGTGAGCGTCATTGCGGAATACCGGAACGATGTTGTCGATTTTCCCCTGCGCATTGAACAGCATCATCGTTTCGATCGTCTCGAAGTCGATCGCACCGCGTTTATGCCGCGCCTTGAGCAGAATGTGGTACAGCGAGTACAGCGCCTGCAATCGGGGCTGCAACGCGCGATGCGCATCGTTCTGCGGTTCCGCCGCAGCGGACAGCCAGCTCCACACCTGATCGTAGGTCAGGCGTGCCCTGGAAAGGAAAACCGCCGGGTAGAACGTAAATTCCTTGATTTCGCCACGGCTGTTGATGTCCATGTCACACACCATGGCCAAACGCTCAACGTCAGGATTCAATGAACACAGTCCGTTCGAAAGCTTTTCCGGCAGCATCGGTATCACCCGGCGCGGGAAATAGACCGAATTCCCGCGCTCCATGGCCTCGCGGTCGAGCGCCATGCCGGGCCGCACATAATGGCTGACATCGGCAATCGCCACCACCAGCCGCCAACCGCGACCCTTCTTCTCGGCAAAAACGGCGTCGTCAAAATCCCTCGCCGTCTCGCCGTCGATAGTCACCAGCGCCAGATCCCGCAAATCCTTGCGGCCGGCCCATTCGGATTTCCTGACTTTGTCCGGCAAGGCCTTGGTCTCTTCAAGAACCTTGGGCGAAAACTCGAAAGGCATATCGTGCTTGCGCAAGGCGATCTCGATTTCCATGCCGGGGTCGGCATAATTTCCGAGCACTTCGACGATGCGTCCGATGGGCTGGGCGTGACGGTTCGGTTGCTCGATGATTTCGACAATCACCACTTGCCCGGCCTTGGCCTTCGATTTCTTTTCCGGAGCGACCAGAATATCCTGGCTTATACGTCGGTTTTCCGGCACCACGACGGTGATGCCGTGTTCCACCAGAACCCGGCCGACCACCCGGCTGTTGGCCCGCTCCAGCACTTCGACGATGGCGCCTTCGCGCCGTCCGCGGCGATCCAGGCCGACAGCACGCACCAGCGCCCGGTCGCGATGCAGCACCTTGGACATCTGCTTGGCATCGAGATACAGATCGTCGCTACCGTCATCGGGCACGAGAAACCCGTAGCCATCGGCGTGCCCTTCAATGCGCCCGGCAATCAGGCTGGCACGTTCCGGAACGATGTACGCCCCCTTGCGGTTGCGCATCAGTTGCGCCTCGCGCTCCATGGCCGCGAGGCGGCGCTGGAACATTTCGCCTTCCTGCGCGTCAATGTCGAGCAGCGTGCACAAAGCCTCGAAGCTCACCGGCGTCCCCTGCCCTTCCACGACTTGCAGGACATACTCCCGCGACGGCAGAGGGTGATCGTACTTCGCCACTTCACGATCAAAGAAGGGATCGCTCTTTCGGGTTCTGGAGAGTTTTTTTATTGACATTTTCTGATGTTCCATTAGAATCCCGCCTTCTCCGGAATGGCCCAGGTGGCGAAATTGGTAGACGCGCTAGGTTCAGGTCCTAGTGGTGGCAACACTGTGGGGGTTCGAGTCCCTTCCTGGGCACCAAAAGAAAGCAGCCAGACCCAAGCAGCACACGAAACCCCGCCAATCACAGATTTCCGGGGTTTTTTTGCGCCCATTGCGCCAAGCCGTTAGCAGCGATCTGCCTCCTGACGCCACGGAATTACCCCAGGAAATAGAAAACCGGGCACGACCGAAAGATTCGCGTCTTCAGGAATCAAGGTACTGGGTCCCAATGGTACTCGAAAATCAGGTCTCTGCGACAGCCCGCGGAAAGACCAGCGTGATCCGCAACCCACCCCCTTCGACCCCCGACAGTTGAACCACGGCGCCGTGGACATCGGCGACTTCCCGCACAATGGCGAGCCCCAAACCGCAACCATCGCCTCCCGAACCAGGAATCCGGTAAAAACGTTCAAGCGCCAGCTCGCGTAGCTCGACCGATATTCCGGGGCCATTATCGATAACCTCGACAAAGGGAAATCCATCGCGATGCCCACTCAGCACGGTGATAACGCTGTTGTTGGGCGTGTAACGGATGGCGTTATCGATCATGTTGGCAAGTGCCTCGCGCAGCATCCATGGCACCCCCGATGTACTGGCCGGTTCGAGGTCGAATCCGAGGTCGATGCCCTTGGCAAGGGCACGGTCGATAAAAACCGAAGCCGAGTGCTCGGCGATCTCGCGCAAATCGACCTTTACCCTGTCCTGAGCCATAGACGCCGACGACTCGGCACGCGAATACGTCAGCAATTGGTTGGCCAGATGACTAATTCTCTCGATCGAATCGTGAATCCGGGTCAGCCGGTCCGCGTTAACCGGAAAACTGCCTTCGGCATCGGCCAGATCCAGTTGCGCTTGCAGGCCGGCCAGTGGCGTGCGCAGCTGGTGTGCCGCATCCGCAAGAAATCGCTGCTGACCTGCCGATGCCCGGCGGAGTTGTTCGAAGAGCTCGTTGAGGCGGCGCAACAGCGGACGCAGTTCGCGCGGCGCCATCGTGGCATCCAGTTCACGCAGGTCGCGAGGCGACCGGGCGCCGATTTCGGTTTCAATCTGCCGCAGCGGTTTTAGGCCGAAGCGGACACCCAGCAAGACGACCCCATACGCCGATATCACGACGAAGATATTCGGCAAAATCATGGCCGTAAGAATCCTGTCGCTGGCGCGGTCGCGCTTGGTCAGGGTTTCGGCGACGGTTACCCTCAGTGCGCCGCTCGCATGGGCGACTTGCAAGGTCGCTGCACGTGTCTTCCGACCCGATATGATGGCGTCAACATACGTCAAAGCCGGACTCTCAGCCCTCAACAGAGGCACTTCGGCGTCACCCGCCAAAAGTTGCCCGGACACATTACGTACCGAAAAGTAGACCTGATCGGAAGCATCATTGCGCAGCATCGCTTCGGCCTCGGTCGACAGGGCAATCATTTCAGATGAGGCCCGTGATTTGAGATGCGCGGCGATGTCGAGAGCAGCGTCGGCGAGCGATTGGTCGTAAGCGATAGCGGCCGTCTGCTGTGCCAGGCGGTAATCGAAAAATACGCTGATCGTAAAGATTACGGTCAATGGCAGAAGAAGGGTCAGTATCAGCCGCCGATGGAGGCCGGGCTGGTTTGGCGGAAACAGACTCATCTCATTGCTCTTCGGCGTCGATGCGGTAGCCTATGCCCCGGATTGTCCTGATCCCGACGTTCCCCTCGGACAGCTTTGCCCGCAATCGCGAGATATGCACCTCGATCGCATTCGGCGTGATGTCTTTGTCCCAGCCGGCAAGACCGTTAGCCAGGCGTTCTTTGCTGATCACATTCGGCGAAGCCAGCAACAGCATTTCCAGGATCGCCCATTCGCGTCCGGTCAGCTCGAAAACCTCGCCAGCAAGGGTAGCCATATGACGGGCCGTGTCGAGAACAAGCCTGCCGTGGCGAATACAGGCTTCCGCGCGTGAATTCGATCGGCGGATCAACGCGGCAACCCGGGCGACCAATTCCGGGAGACGGAACGGCTTGGTCATGTAATCGTCGGCGCCGATATCCAGTCCCGTGATCTTATCCTCCATGCTGCCGCGCGCAGTCAGCACCAGAATGGGCAGGGTTTCGCCGCGCGACCGCAGCCGGCGAATCAGCGTCAGGCCGTCGGCTTTCGGCAAACCGATATCAACGATGCCCAGATCGAAGCTTGCGGTCTCCAGGAACTGTTCGGCATCTTCGGCGGATTCGAGCAAATCCACCGTGTAACCGGCCCGGATAAGACCCTGTTTGATGCCCAGCGCGACCAGGTTATCGTCTTCGACTACCAAAATGCGCATATTTTCCTCAGTAACAGACCCAGCAAACATCACCGAGCGTTCGTGAAAGGCAGCAATCAGCGTACGACCGGAACGCGATCCTACCGGCCTGGACCTTGCAATCGCCTGACGCCTTTCGTCCAACGCACCGCTGCGCTTCCGTTTCGTCAGGTGTTCGCAAGCTTTACGCGCGTACTCTTGCGCCGATGCCGGCATAGCCTCAATCGTGAAGCTATCGTGACCATGCCGGCAAAAACATTTATTGAAAACGGGAAAGCTCAATGTACACCCTTGCAGAAGTAATACAAAGAAAGCGGATTGGCCTGTTGGCCACGGGTGCGGTCGCCGTCCTCCTGACGCTCGCCATACTTCTGCCGGAGAATGCGCATGCCTTGCCTTTGTTCGCCAGACAAACCGGTCAGAACTGCGTCGCCTGTCACGCCGGGGGGCAGTTTCCCGAGCTCACGCCTTATGGCCGAATATTCAAGATGACCGGCTATACCATTGGCAACCGCGTCGCTGTCCCGGTTTCGGCGATGGCCGTGGCCGGCTACGCGAAGGTCCGGGACACTTCGAAAAGCGACGATCCGCAAGCCGATTTCCAGAAGAACGCCACTCCGCTTTTAAGCAGCGGCAGTATCTTTGCCGGCGGGAAGATAACCGACAACATCGGCGCGTTCGCGCAATGGACCTACGACAACTACGCCAACCAGGATGTCGACGGCCATTTTCGGGGGCATGCAAGCGCCGACAACATGGAATTGCGCTTCGCCGACCGTTACATCGACGCGAATCGCGATTTGATTTACGGCGTCAGTGTTAACAACAACCCCTCGCTGTCCGATCCGTGGAATACAGCTGCCGCCTGGATGCAATACGTTCCGGCGCCTTCGCCTACCAGCAGTCAGTTTGTTGATGCCAACGCCCCGTTTCCGGGCTTCGGTTCCGGCGGCAATTTGGCCGGGCTGTCAGCCTATTTCTTCCTCAATCAATCGGTTTATGCCGAACTGGGCACCTACCGGACGGCCGATCGGGCGCTGTCCTTCATGAGTGCCGGCATCAGCGACCAGGACAAGACCAGACTCCAGGGCAACAACAATCCGTACTGGCGCTTGGCCTTTTCGCACGAATGGGGCGCGCACAACGTCATGGTCGGCACATCGGGAATGGTCGCGCATGTGTTCGACAACGGCTCGAACACCTCCGACAGCAATAACCTCGGACGATTCCGCAACAACGGCGTCGACGCCCAGTATCAGTATCTTCTCGACCCTCACTCGATAACCGCGCAGCTGGCGTTCATGCGACAGGTCCAGAACCATTCGGCCAACACCATCGCCGGCGCAGCATCACCTTACTTTCTATCCGACGGAGTGACGCCGGTGGCAGCGGCAAACGCTTCGGATACTGTCAGTATCCTGCGCATGAAGCTGTCCTACATCTATCAAGCCAAATACGGCGGCAGCATGTCGTTCTTCAACAGTACGGGAACGGCCAACACACTGAATCAGACGTCCGGTTTTGACTCCAATGGACAGATCACGTCGACCGACCCCTTAGGGACGGGAATCACCTCGACCCGGGTCAATGGCACCCTGACAGGCAGCACCGCCGCTCGCGGCATGACTTACGAAGCGTTCTGGATGCCCTTGCAGTATGTCCGCGTTGGCGCCCAGTTCACCGCGTACAACAAGTACAACGGTGCGCGGGATAACTACGACGGATTTGGTCGCAACGCCCGCGACAATAATTCGCTCTTGCTCTATGTGTGGGGCGCCTATTGAAACCCCGCGGCGCGTCGACGGTACGCCGTTCCAAGGCGCCGGACAGTTACGAAACCGAATTCCTGCGAGTATCCCCGATGACATCGTCAAAATTGCTGGCTATTGCCCTTTTAACCACGTTCGGCGCCGCGTGCTCGAACATCGAACGGTCACGGAGTCTTGACAATCCCGCCATCGCGGGAACAACCCTGGCATCGCAGGTCTGCTCGAATTGCCATGGCCTGGATGGGAATTCGACCTCGCCGAACTTCCCGCAACTCGCCGGCCAGCAGAAGGAATACCTGATCGCCCAGTTGACCGGATTTCGCAACCACAAGCGCCTCGATCCGGCAGGTTTCGAGTACATGTGGGGCATCAGCCGTTCGCTCACCGACGAACAGATAGGCGATTTGGCGACCTACTATGCGGCGAAAATCCGGAACGCACCGGGGCCGTCCTCCAATCCATCGTTGATCGCCGAAGGCAAGGATATCTTTGTCAATGGCATTTCAGAAAAGTCAGTCCCGGCATGCGCCAGTTGCCACGGGGAGCAGGGTCAGGGCATGGCGGGCAATCCACGCCTGGCCAACCAGCATGAAGATTACCTGGTCAAGCAATTGATGGTCTTTCAGCGCACGGATGAGCGACCAGAGGGCAGTGTGATGAAGGTTGTGGCCCATTCAATGACTCCACTGGACATGAAGGCCGTGGCTGCGTACCTGCAGGAAATGCCGTCGGAGTAACAACGCAAGTTGCGCGCGGTTGAAAGATGAGCCGCCTCCCCTCAAGGACTGGCTGCGTGATCGCCGCGACACGCCCGTAAACAATTCCGGCATCCGCTCCTGAGGACCCGATCGACATTAAAATGGACTCTTTCGGGCGGAGCCTTGTCGCATGGACACTATCGATGCAGTCGTGATCGGCGCCGGGGTCGTCGGCCTGGCCTGCGCACGCGCGCTGGCTCAGCGCGGTATCGAGACGATCATCCTCGAACGGCACGCCACCTTCGGCAGCGAAACCAGCGCGCGCAACAGCGAGGTCATCCATTCCGGTCTTTACTACCCGAGCGTATCGCACAAGGCGAGGCTGTGCGTTGCCGGCCGCCGCCTGCTCTACGATTACTGCGCGGCGCACGGCGTCAGCCACCGCCGTTGCGGCAAGCTGATCGTCGCCACCTCATCGGAACAGGAAGCCCGGCTGCAAGCGCTGCATCGACAGGGCGAAATCAACGGCGTCGACGATCTGCGTCCCCTGAGTTCAGCCGAGGCGTCTCGGCTCGAACCCCAGCTCAGATGCACTGCCGCCCTGCTCTCGCCATCGACCGGCATCATCGACAGTCATGGCCTGATGTTGGCGCTCCTGGGCGATGCCGAAGGCGATGGTGCGACGCTGGCGGTCTGCAGCCCGGTGCGTGCCGGCAGCATCGAAAACGATGGCATCGTGCTGGAAATTGGCGCGCAGGATAAGGCGCGGATCAAAGCCAGCAGGGTAATCAATGCTGCCGGGCTTTACGCGACGCGGGTTGCCGCTTCCTTGGCAGGCTTTCCGGCTGCGCAGATACCGCCGGCCTACTACGCCAAGGGCAACTACTACGCGCTGGCCATTCGTTCGCCATTTTCGCGGCTGATCTACCCGCTGCCTGAACGGGGCGGCCTGGGCGTTCATCTGACGATCGATCTTGGCGGTCAGGCGCGCTTCGGACCCGATGTCGAATGGCTGAAGACGCTTGGCGACGAACCCGATTACCGTGTCGACCCGGCGCGAAGCGATGCGTTCTACGCCGAGGTTCGCCATTACTGGCCGGGCTTGCAGGACAGGATGTTGACGCCGGCCTACGCCGGTATCCGGCCGAAAATTTCCGGACCGCAGGACGCGGCTGCCGATTTCCTGATTCAGGGACCCGAAATGCACGGCATTCCGCGCCTGATCAACCTCTTCGGCATCGAATCGCCGGGACTGACTTCAGCGCTGGCTATCGCCGAACACGTCGCTGAACAACTCGGATAGCCGCCCGTCCACCAACTAACCGTGATCGCAATCAGCCAGGAAACTCAGCAGTTCCTCGCGCAAGGGGTAGTAGTCCGGATGTTCGAGCAACATCTTGCGGGTGCGCGGTCGGGGCAGGTTGATTTCCAGCACTTTGCCGACCTTGGCGCGCGGACCGTTAGTCATCATCACCACGCGGTCAGCCAGTAGAATCGCTTCGTCTACGTCGTGCGTGACCATCATGGCGGTAAGCTGGCTACGGCTCCACACTTCCATCAGCACTTCCTGTAGATCCCAGCGGGTGAGCGAGTCGAGCATGCCGAAAGGCTCATCAAGCAGCAGCAGCTTGGGCGAAAGGGCGAAGGCGCGCGCAATGCCGACCCGTTGCTTCATGCCATTGGAAAGCTCGGCGGCTTTCTTGTCGGCCGCGTCGGCCAAGCCGACACGCTCAATAAAGTGCCTGACGATGTCTCGGCGCTCCTGACGACTGGCATGGGGATAAACCTGTTCGACACCGAGAGCGACGTTTTCGTAAGCGGTAAGCCAGGGGACCAGGCTCGGTGCCTGGAAAACAATGCCACGATCAGGACCGGCATTGGCCACCTCACGGCCATCAAGAACGATGACTCCCACGCTGATGTCGCTGAGACCGGCGACCATTGAGAGTACCGTCGACTTGCCGCAGCCGGAGTGGCCAATCACAGAAATGAACTCACCTTGCCGCATCTTAAGGTCGAATTCCTCGACGACGGTGACAGGGCCCTTCTTGGTCGGATAGATCTTCGACACTTTCGAGAATTCGACATAGCGATCACTATGCGATGGCGGCGCCGCGGGCATGGCGATGCCTTTAAGGCTGGCCTGATGTTCACGACTTGTGTTCGGCCGCACACCAGGCAATGCGACAACTTTGCCACCGTCTCCGGCAGCCTGCTCGGAGCCAACCTGCATCAGGTAGGCGGTGACATCCTTACGGATACGTTTAAACTCGGGCGAATGGTTCACCCCGGTGCGATCGCGCGGGCGCGGCAAGGTCACTTCGAACTCCGGCCCGAACGTGGCGCCGGGGCCGGGGTTGAGCGGAACGATACGGTCGGCCATGAGGATGCCCTCGTCCACATCGTTGGTGATGAGTACAACGGTCTTCTTCTCCTGGCTCCAGATGCGGATTATTTCGTCCTGCAGATTGGCACGGGTAAGTGCATCGAGCGCCGAAAGCGGCTCGTCGAGGAGGAGTATCTCGGGACTGGCAGCCAGCGCACGGGCAACCGAGACGCGCTGGCGCATACCACCCGATAGTTCGGCCGGACGTTTGTCCATGGCCGGGGTCAGATTGACCATGGCAATATATTTTTCGACACGTGCTTCGCGCTCCGCCTTACGCGAGCCCTTGAACACCTGATCAACGGCGAGTGCGACGTTCTGTCGCACCGTCATCCAAGGCATCAGCGAATAGCTTTGAAACACCACACCACGATCCGCCCCCGGTCCATCGACCGGCTTGCCGTTGAGGAGAACAGCGCCGCTATCGGCAGCGATCAGCCCAGCAATCAGCGAGATCAGTGTCGTTTTACCGCTACCGGAAAACCCGACGATCGCGACAAATTCACCCGCTTTGATCTGCAGGTTGATGTTGTTCAATACGGATGTAGCGTTCGCCCCGCTCCCGTAGGATTTGGACAGATTCTTGAGTTCGAGTATCGGCATGGCGGGTGCAATAGCGGGGGGCTCAGCGACCGATTCGGCCTCGACGAATTCGGGTTCGACGATTTTCAGTTTAAGGTTCGACATGGCATCTCCGTTTGCAGATTCGTCTAGCGTGATTGACCGCTGAAGCTGACCAGTTGTTGCAGCGTGTGCATCACGCGATCAAGCAGAAAGCCGACGAATCCGATGGTGAACACCGCGACCATGATGCGTCCAAGCGAATGCGCGCTGCCGTTCTGGAATTCGTCCCAGACGAACTTGCCGAGTCCAGGATTCTGCGCCAGCATTTCGGCGGCAATCAGCACCATCCAGCCCACGCCGAGCGAAAGGCGCAAGCCGGTAAAGATCAGTTCGAGCGACGACGGCAATACAATTTTAATGACTTTGGTATACCACGGGAGGCGCAGCACCTTGGCTACATTGATCAGATCCTTGTCGATCGATGAAACCCCCAATGCCGTGTTGATCAGCGTCGCCCACAGCGAACAAAGGGTGACCGTCACGGCCGAGGTGATGAACGATTTTTCGAACCAGGCATTGTCAGAAGTCACATACACGGCACTGACGACGATGGTTACGATCGGCAGCCAGGCCAGCGGCGACACGGGACGGAAAATCTGGATCAATGGGTTGATGGCGAGCTGGAAGGTCGGCGACAGGCCGCACAGGATGCCGAGCGGAACAGCCACCAGGGTGGCCAGTGCAAAACCGGTGAATACCGTATACAGGCTGGTAACGATCTGGTCCAGATAGGTTGGCTTTCCGGTCCAGGTACGCTTGGTGATTTCGGCTGTTGGATCTTCCACCAGGGCTTGAGCAATTCGCGCTTCCTGCCGCTCGTAAAAGCGTGCGGCCTTTTCGCGCTCGTTGCGATGCTCCTCGATCAACCCCTGCGCTTCTGCAACGACTTGCATCGGGCCGGGAATGGCGCCAAGGCTGGTTTGCACGCCCGCCGCCAGAACATTCCATAGAGCGAGAAAGAGCGCAAATGCGAACATGGGTACGCCTATCTGTAGCAGGATTTCCCTCATCTGTTGACGCGGTTCCTCTCCTGCGGCCAAGCGCACGAAGGGAACGAACCAGGTCAGGCCTGTCTTGGTCAGAATGGTTGCCGCTTGGTTCAACATGATAAGAGTCCTTTCATCCAGCGATCGATTTCAATTCTTGCCGGGCTGGGGCAACCACACGTTTGAGCGGGCCCCGCGCCACGAATCACCTGAGTAATCACTTCACCGTTTCTTTACCTTTAAGGCCAATCTTCAAGCTGTCGATATAGGCATTCGGCTTCGCGCCGTCATAGACCACGCCGTCAAGAAACTCCTTCGTCGGCGGCCTGAACCCGCTCTCCTTGGCGAAATCAGGAAAGTCCGACACTTTCATTTTTCCCTCGGCAATCAGCTCCTTGGCGGCACTGGCATAAATGTCCGGACGATATACTTTTTTCGCCATGTCCAGATACCAGGAATCCGGCTTGTACTCCGGAATCTGGCCCCAGCGACGCATCTGTGTGAGATACCAGATGGCATCCGAGTAATAGGGGTAGGTCGCGTTGTAGCGGAAGAAGACATTGAAATCGGGCACTTGGCGCACATCACCCTTCTCGTATTCGAAAGTGCCGGTCATGCTGTTGGCAATAACCTTGTAATCGGCACCAACATACTCGGGTTTGGCGATGATTTTCGCCGCTTCCATTCGATTCTTGTTGTTCTCGGCATCGAGCCAGTAGCCGGCACGAATCAACGCCTTGATCACGGCTTTGTGCGTGTTTGGATTCTTGTCGGCCCATTCCTTGTTAACGCCGAAGACCTTTTCAGGATTGTTCTTCTCGATTTCGTAGTCGGTGATCACCGGGGCACCAATACCTTTGAACACCGCCTGTTGATTCCATGGCTCACCAACGCAATAACCATCAATGGTGCCGGCTTCCATGGTGCTCGGCATCTGCGGCGGCGGCGTAACCGAGAGCAGTACATCGGCATTGATTTGGCCCGTCGTGTCGCCCTTCAGCGGCGCGTAATAGCCGGGCATGATACCGCCTGAAGCCAGCCAGTAACGCAGCTCGTAGTTGTGGGTGGACACCGGAAAGACCATGCCCATCTTGAAGCTCTTGCCCTGTTTCTTGTAATCGTCAACCACCGCTTTCAGATACTCGGCTTTGATCGGGTGCACCGGCTTGCCATCCGCCTGCTTCGGCAATTTCTTCTTCAGCTCATCCATGACCGCATTCGAAACCGTGATGGCGTTGCCATTCAGGTCCATGCTAAAGGCAGTGATAATGTGCGCCTTGGTGCCGTAACCCATGGTCGCGCCGATCGGCTGACCGGCAAGCATATGCGCGCCGTCGAGTTCGCCGGAAATGACGCGATCGAGCAAGACCTTCCAGTTGGCCTGGGCTTCCAGCGTAACGTAAAGCCCCTCGTCCTCGAAATAGCCTTTCTCGTATGCGATCGCCAATGGCACCATATCAGTGAGTTTGATGAAGCCGAATTTGAGTTCCGGTTTCTCGAGTTTCGATTTGGCCGCCATGGCAGGAGTACTCACTGCAAACATCGCAACGGCGACCGAGGTCAGCGCGTACTTAGCGAACCGCGCCACCCTTGACGCGGTTTTGTTCTGCATCGAATGCTGTTTCATAACTTGAGCTCCTGACGAAAAACTGGATAAGGGACGTTGTACCTTCAAACGCTTGGTGTTATAGAAGCAGCCTTCATGCCAGCCTGCGCCAGTAAAAGATTTCGCTTAATTTACATAGTGTTATGTTGTTTCCGTAAAGGCCTTTTGGCTACTGCTCCCGCACCAACCGAGTGCAAACGGTCTTGAATTCTCATTGAGAGCGACTTTCCTGGAGGCAAAGGGTGTGCCAGAACGCAGCGCGAGCAGTCCGGATCGGCGCCAGTCGAAAGCGCCGTTCCTATTCTTTCAGCATGTCTTGTGTGGAAGGCAGCTTGAATTTATCAGGGTGGAATGCCCTGCCCGGCGAAGCGCGAACGCGCGTTTCAGTCGCTGCCGCGATTTGTTTTCTGCTGAAGCAGGCAGAACAACAGGTCTTCTATGGCGCTAGCGGGGTCGTCGCTGACGACCCCGCTGCTGCTTCCGCTCCCGCTGTCGTGCATAAAATGCAGCTTGAACGCCTGCTCCGATGCTTCAGGCATGCCTGGGTCATAGCCAAGAGCAGCCAGTGCCAGCACCTTGTCAAAACCTGCCGGTGCCAGCGGATACGGCCGCGCACACCACAGACCGAATCCATGTTCGGCAAGCCTGGCCCAAGGGAAGTGGACGCTCGGATCAACTTTGCGACCGGGTGCAACGTCGGCATGTCCGACAAAGTTGGCAGTCGGGATATTGTTGCGTTCTTTGATCTGGCCCAACAATGTGAGAAGCGCATCAATCTGCACATCCGGAAAGGGCTCAAGACCCGTGTTGTCGAGTTCGATCCCGATTGACGCCGAGTTGACGTCGCTCTGCCCGTTCCACCACGACTGCCCGGCATGCCAGGCGCGATTGCTTTCATCGACCAACTGGAAGATCTGTCCGTCGCGGCCGACCAGATAATGCGCACTGACTTTTCGCTCCGGGCTGGTCAGCGTCTGCAATGCCTCTTCGGCCGTTTCGTCGGTCGTATGGTGGATAACGACCAGATTCGGACGGCGCGAATCGAAATTGGGCGAAGGACGCCATTCGTTTTCGGTACGCGGTACAGGAGACGTGCAGGCCGCCAGCAAAGCGGCCATGACGCCGGCGAACAACGGGACGCGCAATGAATTCACGTGGGAGGACGCACGAAGCAGTGTCAACGGAGTCAAGGACAGCATTGTCGCTGTGAAAGCCTGTAATGTGCAATCGTCACGTGCCCGCCGTATCCGGTTCGTGTTTCACGCCGCCGCATCGCGCTCGGTCTGCTTCGCCTCAGCCAACAACCATGCGGCAAAACGCTCGACCTCAGGTCGCGCAGATTGCCGGGCGCGCACCAGATAATAGCCGCGCGCGGCAATTCGCAGACGCGTGCCGCCGATCAGTCGCAGTCTTCCGTCGGCCATCATCGGCGCGACCAGCGGGCCGCGTCCCAGGGCTATTCCCCGGCCATCCTCAGCAGCGCGAATCAGTTGATCATATTGATTGAACTGCAATACCGCCTTCGGCAACGCGTTTGCCAGCCCCATGCCGGCAAGCCAGGGCTCCCATGATAACCAAGGGGCCTGGCGGCTGTGCTCAAAGGCCAGCAGCGTCAGCTCAGCCAGATCTGCGGCGCGCAAGCATGCCGGTAGCCGTGCGGCCAGTGCCGGCGCGGCAACCGGGAAGACCTCCTCTTCGAAGAGCAACACGGCCTCGGGCGGCGCCTTGTCGGGCGATATATAGCGCAGCGCGAGATCGATATCCTCGTGATCGAGATCGACAAGGCGGTTATCGGCCGAGAGTCGCACATCGACGTCCGGCTCGATGTCCTGGAAGAATGACAGGCGCGGCACCAGCCACAATGCCGCGATGCCGACCGCGGCCGAGACGTTGACCCGCGGTCGTCGCCGAGCAGCGCGCAACCCTGCGCAGACCTCGGCCAGTCGAGAAAGACTCTCGGCCACTGCGCGATACAACACCTCGCCTTCCTGCGTCAGGCTCAGGCGTCGCGTTTCACGCCGAAACAGCCGGACGCCAAGCTGCTCCTCCAGGGTCTGAATCTGTCGGCTTACCGCCGACTGGGTCAGAAACAATTCGGCAGCGGCCTTGGTGAAACTCAGATGGCGCGCCGCCGCTTCGAAGCCTTTCAGCGGATCCAGCGAGGGCAGACGGCGATAACTTTCATTCATGCGTTTTTCTCATGCAATGGATTCGTGATCTCCGTTTGTCAGTATGAGATGCATTTCCTACATTTGCAATCAATGCAGAGACAATTTCGTTGATGCATTTTACGCATGGAGCACAGGATCATGACATCGATAACGCAAGAAACCCCTTACCCATTGGCGAAGCGCGAGCTGCTGGCGCTGGATCGGGCCTCAGGGAACCGTTTGCAGTGCGCCTCCGGGGAACTGTGGATCACACGCGAAGGCCGCCAAGAGGACATCATTCTCAAACCGGGCGAGAGCTGGCGCGTTGATGTTGACGCCGCCGTCATCGTTTCCGCGCTTTGCCCATCTGTTCTCGTCGTGGCGCATCCGCCGGCGACCAAACCGAGAATCGCGCCGCGCCAGCTGGTGGAGTCAATTCTCTTGCTGGTTCGACGCTGGCAACACCGCCCACTGTCGAGCTATCCCTCCACCTTGTTGCGATGAGCGTGGCATGGGGACAATCATCAGGCAGGAGCCAAGGAGAACGAAGGATTTCATCCCGCGCGACTCCGTGGTAAATTTCAGACTGTGGTCGGGTCGGTGGTTTTCTCCGCCGGCAACGTTTATCACCTCGGAGATTTGGCATTGAATCAAAAGCAAAACGGGTTTATCAACGGCGCTTCCTTGACGCTTCTGATCGGTGGTCTGGTGCTTGGCGGGTTGCTTATTTACAGCCTGAAATCTGGTCAGGAACTGCCCCTCTGGCCGGCCATCGCCGTGTGCCTGGTCAACCTGATCGCCGCGGCCAAAATTGTTCTGGACGTCAAGAAGGCCAGGAAACCACGGCGAACACCTCCAGCATAAGAAGCCTCGAAAGGACGTTCGTTCACCTTGATATCGAAAACCTTGCGACTCATCGGCAGATCAAAGGGATAGCCGTGCTCGGCAAATGGCAATGACAAACAATATCTTCCGAGCATTCAAACACTGTTTTCTTCGATGTTCGTCGGTGCTATGCGTTGCTTTATTGCTAAGTGGGTGTGACATTGTCACGGGTAACAATCATAACCTTGCCATCCAATGGCACCGGCATGATCTGGACACCCAAGTAGCGCGCTGGCTGGCTGTTTCCCCGACACCTTCCGGCCTGCTGTTGGGCAAATTCGATCGTCAATGGCATTCAGCGTCACCGCAAACCGGCGACCTGACCTCACACAGCCGAATAATCTTCGCCATGATAATTGGGCACGAAATTACGGGTGACAAACGCTACCTCGAAGTCGCTCTTCGCGGCACGGATTTTCTTCTTAGCCGTTTTCATGATTCTCAACATGGCGGGTTTTACAACCACGTTGGCATTGACGGGCAGGTAATAAATGCTGCCAAGAATACCTACGGTCATGCTTTTGCCCTATTGGCATTGTCTCAGATGGCTCGTGTAACAAGAGAAGAGAAGTTTCGTATTGCCGCGCTGAATGCCTGGCATGACATCGATACGCATCTCAGGGACGCTGACGGAGGATTTCGACCGGAAGCTCCACCCGACTTTGGCCCGTCGAGCAGCCTGCGGAACCAGAATCCCGTGATGCACATGTTTGAAGCTTTGCTGGCTTTGGTCGATGCGACGGGCGACCCCCAAGCCCTGGCCGGAGCAGTGAGTGTGGGCAATTTTGTGGTGAACAAACTCCTTGAAAAGCAGCCAGACGGGGGTGCCAGAATCCCTGAATGGTATGACGAACGCTGGAAACCGCTGCCTACAAAGGACAAAGGCGGATATATCGATATCGGTCATCAGTTTGAATGGAGCCATCTGTTGGCGGGGGCCGAACACCGAGGCCTTTCTGCATCCTACGCGCCGGCGGCGGATGCGCTTCTGAAGTACTCGCTGAAAGCCGGCTATGACGAGTACGACGGGGGCGCATTCAATCGGGTTTACCCAGATGGGTCGGTTGACCGCGACAAGTATTGGTGGCAACAGGCGGAGTGTTTGCGTGCTCTAATGGTCGCCGCTGCGGCCAGCAATCGTCGAGACCTGTGGCGTCGGTATGAACAGACCGTTGAACTCGTAAAAGAGCAGTTTATCGACGATTCACAGGGCGGATGGAAAATCGCCACCAAACGAACTTGTGACGCCGGCCATTGCTCCAACGAACAGCCCGACCCTTACCATATGGTCGGCATGCATGCCGTCGCATTGAATTTGTCGAAAGCTGACCGCTAATCCACTCGTTTTGATACATTCTGACCGCCAGGTTCTCCCACAATTTTGGAAAGATCCTTCCAAAGCGCCGGAAAGAACTCCGAAGCACCGCTTCGCACCGCGTAATCCGCATGCACTGAAAAAGGTGTTTCATACGGATTGACCTCGATCAGCAGCGCGCCGTATTCCTTCGCCGCCATCGCCAGGCTGGCCGCAGGCTGGACGATTGCCGAGGTGCCCACGGTAAAGAACACATCGGCGTCTAGCGTGGCCTGGGCGGCCAGCGAGAACACGTCCTGATCGAGCGCTTCACCGAACCAGACGACATCCGGTCGCGCCGGTGCGCCGCAAGACGGACATCGCCGCGGCGCCGCATGACCAGCCAGCCAATGCTCGACGAATCCGCAATGACGGTGGCAACGAATACGCAATACGCTGCCATGTATTTCCAAGACGCGTGTACTTCCTGCGGCCTGATGCAAACCATCTATGTTCTGGGTAATTACTGTCACACGGGCGTTCGGCAACAGCGCTTCGAGCGCGGCAATCCCTTCGTGCCCGGTGTTGGGCTGCACTTCGGCGAAAAGCGAGCGCATCGATTCGTGCCAGGCCCAGACTTTATCCGGATTGTTTTCGAAACCCTCAATGCTCGCCACTTCCTCGGGGTCGATGTTGGCCCACAACCCGGTTGAACCATCGCGGAAGGTCGGTATACCGCTGTCTGCCGAAAGACCGGCGCCCGTAAAGACGACGACCTCACCAGCTCGCGCCAGAGGTTCCAGCAAGTCTGCAATAGTGATCTTCATGCAACCGTTCCTTTCTTCAAAGAATGGTTCGTGCTTGAACCCAGAAACTCGACGCCGCAT
>WBZP01002054.1_pt1 | contig 23782 bp, 32 predicted proteins | sample 5204301 | NCBI WGS metagenome assembly WBZP01 (sample SAMN12412401, study PRJNA552823) | activated sludge metagenome | isolation source: activated sludge from nitrification reactor of wastewater treatment plant... | place: USA: Pennsylvania | collected 2017 | reverse complement strand
GCGTGAACATCGGCGACCAGCCCATGTGGGATCGCTACAACCTGTTCGGCCCCGGCATCTTCTACATCGGCAACGGCCCGTCCTCCACCGACTATGTGAAGATAGGGCCGCTACTGCCCGGTCAGGTCATGCAGGTGAGGACGGACCCCCGCAAGCGCGGCATCGTCGACATGTCATCGCGGCCGGTGTCCACGCAAACCTACGCGGAGTGGGCCAAGGCGCTGTACGACTATCAGTCGTTCCTGTCGGTGGGTGGCACCCCGCCGGCCAACTCTGTGTTCGGTGTGTTGACGCCGCAGGGCAATCCGTACACCCTGATGAAGGGGCGGTTCTCTCGGCCGATCCCGCCGAAGTCTCCCGGTGAACCGTTGAAGCCGTACTACGTCAACTGCAAGATCGACAACGGGAATCAGGACTCTCAAATTCTGGCGGTGGGAACACCCCTGCGGAGGGTTCCTTTCTGATGACCAATGATGCGGTCGGCCACTACAGCTGGGTTGGCACCGACGTTGAAGGGGTTGTGTGGGGGGACATTCCCATCCCCGGCCTCCCCGAGAACAAGGTGCTGTCGCAGCTGGATGCGACGATGCGTCTCTCCGACCCGGTGTCGAGGGCGATCGCCTCCGACGATATTGCCGAGTACAAGGAGTATTACGACAAGACCTGGACCATCACGATCTACGACAGACTGTGGAATCTGATGGGGGAGCTGGGCGACGACGTGATGGAGATGACCGGCACCGATCCGCGCAACGCGGTGCCGACATGCACCATCAAAATCAAGGGCGGCTCGAAGTATGTTCAGACGTTCATGGGCTGCAAGGACACGATGGTCGGCATCGTGGTGCAGACCGGCGGTATGCGTCTGGCGTTCTATGTGGACAGCTTCGATTGGGAGTTCAACGAGAGCGAGTGGATCGGCACCGTTCACTGCCTCGGCATCTGGGACGTGCTCAACTACTTGCAGGTGTGGCCCAACTGGCTGCTCCCGATTCAGACACAGATACCGGGCCAGGCCATTTTCATTTGGGGCATCCGCACCGTCATCGCGGCGATGGTGGGTCAGTGCGCGCTGCGTATCCAGTCGGGCCTCTGGGAGTTCGTCAACAATGCCCTGTCCCTGAACCCCGACATTCGTGCATGGTTCGGGACGCTGCTCCAATCGAACGGCAACATCTTCGACACGCTCAAGACGCCGGTGTACGTCTCCCCGGTGCGGCCCCTGTTCGACACGTCGCCCCTGGTGGCGCGCACCGTCCGCATGGAGTCCTGCGGCGCAGTCATCCAGGACATTACCCGCGCCTACGGTGTCACGGTCACCGTCGAGTTGTGGCTACCCGGCGACCCGCAGCCCGACGAGTTCGCTGCCACGTTCCCGATCATGCGGCTCAACCAGCCCACCTATGTTGTGAAGGTGACTGACCGTTCCCAGGTTGTCGGACCCACCGGCACGATCTTGGACTCGGTGCTGCGAACCGTGGTCGACCTGATCGGCTCGTTCATCGGTGACTGGCTGGGCATCGTGCAGACCGTGCCGGGTATGGACGGCCGGTTCGTGTCGCCGCTGCTCGGCGTGAACTATGTTCCCCCGTGGGCGGTGATCATAGCGCCAGACCCCGGCGAAGTGGGATCTGTTGCCTCATGCAAACTTTCATTTCACACGCAAAAGGGATGGCAACACATCGTCGGCGGACGTTCACCGAAATGGTTGAACGATTTGTTTAACATCATCTTCGGCTTCATCCTCGACATTATTTCAATCCTGTTGGGGTTCATCGGGATTCCGTCGTCGCTGCTCGACGGATTCCTGAACAACGCCGTGCTTGCCTTCCAACTCATCGAAAACTACGGTCGCCGTAACCAATTCGGCCCGTACCATCCGTGCATCGAGGTCATGCACGCGACGAGTTCCGCGCCGTACAACATCGAAACCCTGTTCGCCTTCGTCAACGCCATGTGGGACTCGCGGGGCTACGTCTCCGGCATGTTCATGTTCAGGGACGGAGACGTCTACAAGCTGGGTGTCGACATTTTCAAGGGCGGTCTGGTGTCCCTGGTGTACGACGGCCGGCGTCGGATGCTGACCGACTACATCGAGAACATCATGTTCCGGTACAGCCCCACAGCCCGCGACGTTTTCGTTCAGGTAGGCGACGGCAAAGCGGAGGAGGCACCGTTGGCGAAGCACCAGAGATTCATCAGCGGTGTGCTAGAAGCCATCAACACTGCGACACTTGCACCACAGGCTTAAGCACTACTGTTCAAAAATTGAACAGCCAACCGAGGGAGATGGGTCATGCCGACCACAACCTGGAACACGACCACGATCGACGGCAAGGAATACTTGGTCATCGACACCGCGCAGTTCAGGGTGCCGCTGGATTGGGATGCCTCGTCCAACATGTTCATCGCGGTTGCCAGTCCGACGGGCGGCCTGGGCAGCTTCCCGGCGCTGGTGAAGGGCGACACCGGCGACCCACCCACTCTGGACACCATCAACTTCACCGCGCTCGAGGCCGACGATCCCACCCCGGATTCTGCGACGTGGAACGAAACATCACCCGGTGTGTACTCGCTGGACCTGTACCTACACAAGGGTCCGCAGGGTATCGACGGCGACACGATCCTCACCCCAAGCGACTTCGGCACCCCGGTTTACGGGCATCAGTTGCAGGTCAACGCCACCCTCGATGACATGGAGTTGGTGGCCCCCAAGGTCGGCGACCGCTACGTTCCAGCGACCATCTCCAACACTCCGTCGGGCAACCCGAACTACACGCTGTGCTCGGTGGCGATCCCCGCACAGCCGTTCGACTGGCGTCCCGAGGTGTACGGTCAGTGCTTGTTCAACACGACCTGGGTGGATGTGACCGTCGACCTGGTGGCGCGACTGAACAACGCCACGTCAGGCAACATCGTCGGCCGCGGCTTCGGTTTCGCCCGCTCGGGCTACGAAACCTTGTGGCAGCTAGTGGTCATGTCCCCCGGCCCGCCGGCCGCTGCGACAACCGACTACGACCTGGTGACCGCCGGTGCGGCGGCGACGATTTATCTGCGCGCTGAACGCCAGGCCGGCACCGGCACGTTCACCACCACCGCTTCCCGTACCCACTTCGGCGTGAGGGTTTGCCCGGTTCCATGAGTGAAACGAAGCAGCCGCCCGACTATGCAATTCGCGTCTTTACCGGCGCGAACCGTGATCGCGTGCCGGATGCTGATGACGTCACCTATCAGCCGCAGTCGAACGCCCCGCTGGAAAACCAGATCAGCGAGGTTCAGGCGCAGGGCACCAACCTGGCGAAGAAGGACGAGCTGGTCGCCGGGGCCACCCCGGTTTCCGGTACGGCGGTGGCAGGCTCGGGCCAGGCCATGTCCGCCGGTGTTGCACCGGCCACGTCGGTCAATGTTAAGGACACGAACCTGCTGCTGGTGCAGAACTTCAACGACGCCAGCACGGTAGCGGTTCACGGAAAGTGGACGTGGAACGGCGAGGAAGGCAACATCACGCCGGGCTGCGCTCAGTACGAGTGCGTCGGCATTCTCGATGACATGGTGAGCAACGAGGTTCCCGTCGTCAAAGGCGAGCGGGTCCAGGTCACTGTGTATGTGAAGTGGGATTCCCTGGTATACACCGGCTCCAACCCGTTCATGCTGGGGGTGGAGAAGTACCGGCAAAGCAAGGATGCCGCTACGAGCGCCACCATCTACGTCGATGTGGGCGGCACCGATCTGATCGGTGTCACGTCGCCGGGAACGTCGGGGGGCTGGAAGAAGCTGACCGCCACCTACACGGTGCCGCAGTCCGGTGTCGATCAGATCCGCGCCAGGCTGCGGGTGAAGAACACGGCCACGTCGGGCTACGTCTATTGGGATGAGATCGAGTTGAAGAAACTCGACTTGATTCCCGACGCGGCCGTGCCGGGTGTGGGTGCCTCGGTGGATAACGTGGCCGTGAACTTGGGTGGCCGGACGGGTGTGGGTTTCTCACAGGATGACGCCGCGGACGCCTACAAGAACACGGCAAGCTCATTGACGGCGATGAACTCTCAGGTGGCGCAGTTGAACGCGGCCGGCGGTACGGGCGCGGTGGCCGGGGATGACTTTTCCTGGTCGGGCGACCTGGGTGGGAACGCCAACTGGAGCGCCCAGTACACGAATGTCGGGTACGGCAACTACACCGCGAATGGCACCGAGGCTGAGTGGGTGAACGGCACGATGGCCTCCTACCAGGTGGCGACCTACACCTGGGTTGGGGCTGACACCGAATCGGACACCGACTACCAGAACGTGGGCGTGGTGTTGAGTTCGGCCATCGGCTACGACAGCACCGCGTCAGCGTCGGCGGTGCTGACGCTGATCGCCCGCCGCAACAACGACGGTCAGCATCAGGTGTACGTCAAGATTTTCGGTAACGGCACCTATCAGCTGTGGAAGAAAGTCGCCGGTGTCGACACGCAGATGAAGACGGGCACTATTGCGTCGATGCCCGGTGCTGGCGGGACCATCAATTTCTACGCCGGGAACAAGGGGACGTCAGAGGCTAACCGGTTCCGCCTGCTCATCAACGGCGGCCTGGTGTTCGACTACACCGATACTGGCGACACCACCAGTCATGGTGCGCTGTACCGGGGGTGGGGTTTCGCCGGTCAGGCGACACAGGCGTACACCTTCGTGCCCACTGTCGTCTTCATCGTCGTCCTTTCGGGATACTGGTATGGCCCGTTGTGGGTTCAGCCGCCGAAGATCAACCAATGGATAGGACAGGATCAGTGACCCAACCACATCCCGAACCTCTGTCGCTGGGTGAGCGCATCAAAGCCAAGCGGGCCGCCATGCTCAACGATGTTGTCCGCGCTTACGTCGACGAGCAGCTGGCTGTCGTGCAGGATCAGGTCGCCGTCGTGCAGGATCAGGTCGCCACCGTGCAGGATCGGGTCGCCACCGTGCAAGACCAGGTGGTCGCCGTGCAGGATTCCGTCGCCACCGTGCAAGATCAGGTGGTCGCCGTGCAAGATCAGGTGGTCGCCGTGCAAGACCAGGTGGTCGCCGTGCAGGATAGTGTTCAAATTGTGAACACCCCGGCGAAGGGTCAGCTGGCGTGACCGAACCGGGGTATGTTCCCCCGCCGCAGCCCGGCTGGTGGGTCCGTAAGGATCGCGTCGGCACCGCGCAGACGGTCACCGACTACGAAACGTCCGTCGACGGGTACAAGCCGACGCACTACTGGAAGCGCAAGCAGCAGGTGCCGAACGGCGGGGTTGGGCCGATGGCGTTGCGGAACAAGTTCCGGCGCAGGCCAACCAGGAACCCGGCGAAAATCGACCAGCTGCTCACCCCGCGGTTCTACTCGGCAGGCGCAGGAGGGCGAGGGCTGGCAACGTCCTGGTCATGGTCGCACACCATCGACACGGGAACGACGGCCGTCGTGCTTTACATGAACGTCTCCGCCGGTGGGTTCGGCGGGGCTACCGCCCCGACTTATACCGCCACGTTCGGCGGCGTGGCGATGTCGAATCTCGGAAGCGTTTATGGTTTCTATGATGGCACTACCTACACCTGGCTGTTGGCCTTCGGCCTGCTCAATCCACCGGTAGGGGTGCAGACGGTCAGCGTCAGCGGGCCGAGCTCCTACTCGGTGATGAACACATTGGGTTACATCAACGCCTCCGGTTGGGGGCAATTGACGGTCACCGACTACATGTACAACGGCGCGGCCGTCACGAACCCGTCGTGGACGTCGCCCAGCGCGACCAGCACAAAGACAATGGTCGGCGCTATCGCCGGTTACACCCAAACCTTGACGAATTTCGTCCCCAACCAACGGAGTTACCAGAACTGGGTTAGTGGACAGGGCCTCAGCACGATCATGGGAGACGGGGAGGGGGTCGCCGGAGCCACGCTGGGGTGCACGCTAGCGTCGGCGTCGGCGGTGGGGCTTTCCGTCGATGTGATGGCAACCATTCCGACGTACTCCACCCCGACCTGGGTCGGCAACGGCCTGGGATCGACCGGCTTGACTGGTAGGCAAACCCCGGGCTACACCTGGACTGAGGTTGTTCCGGCCGACGCCAACTGTGCGGTGATGTGGGTGTCGGAGTTGCCGAACGCCATACCGAAAACCTGCACCGTCACCATCGGCGGCACGTCGATGATTGAGATGGTCGGCTCACCGTGGACCTACGACTTCTCCTCAAACTGGAACCGGATGCGGGGCTTCTATCTGCTTAATCCGCCGACGGGTCCGCAGTCTGTAGCGATCACAATGACCACGAACAACTATGTTCACGCCGAAACGGTTTACTACGGCGGCGTCACATCGGTCGCACCGGTTCAGCCGGCGTGGGGTCCAGGTTCCACCGCCCCGTCGATCACCATTGCAAACAGTTCATCCAGCCATTTGTACGCTGCGGGCACTTCGTATCGTGCAGTCGACAGCTCCTCGACGTTTACGGCGTTCAGTCCGAGTGGCCGTTGGCGTGCTGTACGTTCCAACGCCACTACTAGCACCAACCCTCTCGCAGCTGGCGATGATTACGGCAATGGCGGTTCGCTTACCATCAGCGCCACCCGCAACGGCACCACCTATCCGTGGCAGGTCGCGGCGGTGGATTTGAGTCCCGCGGCCCTGCCCACCTACAGCACCCCGACGTGGGTGGGCACCGGGGTCGGCTACCCCCATTTCACCGGCAACGCTTCCTGGACAGAAACCGTGCCCGCCAACGCCAACTGCGCCATCCTGATCCTGGGCGTCCTGGGCAGCACCGCCATCACGGTTACCCTAAACGGCACGTCGATGACGGCGATCACCCCGGTCGGCGTCAATGCGGGGGCCTACACACTGCAGGCGTTCCGGCTTCTGAGTCCGTCGACCGGGGCCAGTAAAACCCTGTCGATCACCAACACCAACGGCAACTATGTGCAGGCCAGCATGATCTACTACGGCGGGGTCACGTCTGTCAGCACCGCGACTTCGCTGGCGAACCAGACAACGTCCGCGCCGTCGATCTCCACGTCGTCCACAACGAATCACATGTACGTCAATGCGTTCGCCCACCAGGCCAGCGCCGTTGAACGGTGGCTCACCTACGATCAGACGCTGCGGTGGCCGGGACGCTACGAATCTTCCGATTTGCCGATCATCACCGGGGACGCGGCGGGGACGGGAAGCACCCTGGCGTTCAACGCCACCCACAACGGCACCACCAACCAGTGGGGTGGAATCATCCTCGACCTCGCATAATCCGGTAACCTACATCTATCAAAGAAAGGCCTGACCATGAGTTTCCTGACAGGAACCAACACCGAGTTGATCTACGCCAACACCACGGCGGGGACGGCCAAAAATACGTTCACGACCGAGGTGAGCATCAACGACACGACGGGCATGGGGGTTCAGGCGCACATCCCGCCCGACTTCTTCTTGCCGAACCCGAACCAGGTGGGCCGCGGTCTTCGCATCGTGGCTCGTGGCATCCTGAGCTCGACGGGGACGCCCACCTACACGTTCACCATCCGCTCAGGCACGGCCGGTTCCATCACGTCGGCGATCATGCTCGGCTCGGCGGCTCTAACCACCGGCAGCGGCGTCACCAACCAGCCGTGGGAGTTGCAGGGCGACATTGTTTTGGTGTCGCAAGGAGCGGCCGGCGCCAACTCGACGCTGCGCGGCATGGGCACCATCATCAGCCCCGGCCTGGCGTCGCCGTTCATGTACGGCATCGGCGCGGGTGCCTCGCTGACCACGCCGACGGTTGCCACGTTCTCGGCGGACATCACGAACTACATCAACTTCAACGTGGCGTGCAGCGCCAGCTCCGCCAGCAATTCGATCCAGTTGCAGCAGCTCCTCGTCTTCGGGCTGAACTAGCCACCGGGTTATGGCTCTCAATGAGGTCGGCTTGGAAGCCCTGGCGGCGCTGCTCAGGGCGACGCTGGGCTACGCCCAGCTGCACTCCGCGGGTGCCGGGGTCGACGGCACCGACAACATCTGTGTGACGGGACGTCAGCCCATCGTGTGGGGTCTGTCCACAAACGGCTCGTTCGGGTTGCAGTCGCCGATCCGGTTCATCGCCGGAACCCCCAACAGCCCAGTGCATAGCGTCACCATTTGGGACAGCGAAATGGATGGCGTGTTCTACGGTGAGTACCCGCTGTCTGATGGTGACGGGCAGATGAACCTCGAGGGCGAGTTCATTGTGACGGCGATCGACTTCCTCGCCAGCTCCACCGACGCTTAGGAGACACATGCCAGGCTTGAACAGCGCCGCGATGATCCTCGGCGCGAACGCCATCAAAGGTGCGTTGCAGTACGCGCAGCTACACTCCGGTCCGGCCGGAGACAATGGTGCCAACCACCAGTCGACAGCGCCCCGCAAAACCTGCACCTGGTCGTCGGTGACCGGATTGGGCGACTTCCAGTTGACGGCACCCGTCAACTTCACCGGCGGGGAGATCAACGGCCCGGTCTATTCGGTGTCGCTGTGGTCGGCGGATCGTGAGGGCACCGCGGGTAGCACCGGTGTTGGGTCGGCGATCACCGCCACCACAACGTCGTGGTCGGATTCCATTCCCGGCACAGCATCGTACGCGGTGGTGTGGATCAGCGGCTTCCCCGCCTCGGCTACGCCGGGCACCACCGTCACGATTGGTGGGGTGTCCTGCACCGAGGTCGACGGCAGCCCATTCGTGTACGACATCGACGGCTACTACGGTTTCCGGTACGGAATCCAATGCTTCATCCTCAAGAACCCGCCGACTGGCACCAAGACTGTTGCGATCAACCGGCCGTCGGGCGGCACCGGCATCAACGCGGTGTCGGTGTACTACCAGGGTGTCGACAGCCATGAGCCGCTCACTTTGGATTTCGGCTTGGCCGGCACCCACCCGTCGATGACGGTGGCGAACAGTTCCGTGGCGAAGATTTACACGTCGGCGTTCGCCTACAATGTGGCGGCCAACCCGCAGGGCTTCACCACCTACAGCCAGTACCAGCGGTACAACGCTAACTCGTTCTACTACGGTTCGCCGCTACTGGTTGGCGACGCCGCTGGCACCGGCAGCAACTTGGTGTTCAGCGCCAACCGTAACAACACCAGCTACAAGTGGGGCGGCGCGATCCTGCCCCTGGTGGCGTCGGGCGGCACTTTCTACGGCGAGTTCCCCATCGGCGGGGCCAACACGTTCAACGGTTCTGGTGACTACACCCTCGACAGTCTGAAATTGGATGGGAGTTCTTCGTGACCGACATTGCCGGCCTCATCTCCAACAGCTTCGTCAACGGCATGTACCACCCCGGCAACGAGCAGGAGCAGAAGCCGTCGACAATCCATCTGCCGCTGTTCCGCATGGCCGGTCTGCCGCCCGAGTTGTATCAACAGACCGAGGCGACGGTGAAGATGATGGGCGAAGCCATCGTGTGGCTCATCAAGAACGACGGCAATTCGGAGATCATCGACAAGGATGAACTGGCGAAGCTCCGCGAAGACCTGGCCGCGGCGGAGAAAGAAGTTGACGATGTGAAGCGCAAGGCCGATAAGCTGAGGGTCGCGCTAGCCGCGCAGACTGGCCCAACCCAGGAGGAAGATTCATGAGTTACTGCCGCGTCGTCATCAACGGTCACATTGAGCTCGACCAGAACCTCGGCGAGTGGCAGGCCGTCGGACCCGAGTTCTTGAAGAAGATGATCAAGCCCGAGTCGAAAGCCCACCCGCACATCATGGCGATCGGTGTGGCGCTGTCCAGTGCCCTGCTGGTGGGCAAGGACATTTCTATCGACGTGATCATCAACGAGGACGAGTCGGAGTGGTCGATGTCGGTGAGCGAATCGCTGGCGATCGCACTGCCCAGCGGCAACCCGAACCACACGATCATCGGCAACGAGTAGGTGTTCAGTTTTTGAACACCCCTGATACTCTGAGACGAGCTATCAACCGGCGCTAGGTGGACGCCATGCTAGATCCCGAGGATCTGCGACAGGTCACCAATGTTGCGCGCCGTGAAGCCCTCGACATTTTGGCGTTCGTCGGCCAGCCCCCCGGCTCCTACCGTTATCTGTGTGCGTTGGTCAGCGGCCATCTGGCCTACACCCACCGTCCTGTCGGTGTTGTTCTGCGGGAGTTTTGATGTGCGTATGTGGTCATCAGCATTCTTCGATCTGCTTGTGCGGCTGCTCGATGTTCGAGCTCGACGACGGAACCGACGGCGCGTTGTCCCATGCCCCTTATTCGTGGTCGAACACACCGAACATGAACTGGAAACCCCACGAGGACAAGTTTCAGCCAGCGGACTCCGCACCCATATCTGGGCTGCGGTCGTGGTTTCGTTGGTAGCATTCGGCCTGGGCCTGGCCGCGCTGTCGTGCGCCATCATCGCATTGAGGGGTTGAGATGCCGGCATCGAAGGATGACGTGGCGCGGATCATTGTGCGCGAATGCCAGCACCGCGGGTACAACCGGGATGATTGCTTGGCGATCATGTCGGCGTTGTGGCAGGAGTCGGGCTGGCGGGACGACGTGTGGGACCCCACTCACACCACCTACGGAATCGCCCAGCAGGACGGCTCGTATCCGAAGCGGTTCGACGGCGCGGAGGCCCAGGTCACGGCGTTCTTTGACCGGCTGGATCGGAAGCGCGGCGGCGTCGATATCTGGCTGCTGATCTGCTGGTTGCAGCAGGCGCCGAATTGGCCGTCGGCCCAGTTCTGGTGGGATCATGGTCGGCGGGATTACCTGACAGAGATCAAGTCCCGCATCGTCAACGTCACGCCGTACCTGGATAAGTTCTTCAAGTACAGCCCCGCAACCGGAGGACCGTCTGTGCCCGACAACCGCCCCGCGTTCAACGAGTTCCCCATCTGGTCGGACAACTTTAGCGACCGTGGCGGCAAGAAGCCGTCGCTTTTCTTGCTACACACCCAGGAGGGTGGCGGCGGGAACGCGGCCGCCGAGAATTTGGCGAACTGGTTCAAGTCGGCCAACAACGTCAGCTACCACTACACGATCAGCCAGGCATCCGACGGTGGGGTGACGGTGGTCGACTGCGTGGACACCGACCTGGCGTCGTGGTCGGTGCTGGACGCCAACAGCTACTCCATCAACCTGTGCTTCGCCGGGTCGAAGGCCGCCTGGACCCGCGACGACTGGCTCAAGCAGGCCAACGCCATCGACGTGGCCGCGTATCTGGCGGTGCAGGACGCCAAGAAGTACGGCTTCCCGGCCACCCTGATCGGAACCGGCGGGGCCTACAACAACGCCAAGGCCGGGGTCGCCGACCACCAGTTCGTCACCAACGTGTTGAAGATCGGCACCCACACCGACGTGGGACCGGGCTTTCCGAAAGACGTGTTCAACGTGGCTTTGGCGAAGTACGCGAACGCTGCCGCGCAACCCCCGGCACCGTCGCCCAGCGCCGACGTGCTGGCCTCACTGAAGGCTGTGCGCGCCGAGCTGGACTCGATCATCGCCAAACTCGGCGGGTGAAGCTGCTCGACCTGTTCTGCGGGGCAGGCGGCGCGGGCATGGGGTACCACCAGGCCGGGTTCGACGTGATCGGTGTCGACTGCGAGCCGCAACCCAACTACCCGTTCGACTTCTACCAGGGCGATGCGCTGGCTTACCTGTTGGAGTACGGCCACGAGTTCGACGCCATTCATGCCTCGCCGCCCTGCCAGGGGTATTCGGCGCTGGGCAAGGGCACCAACGCCAACAGCCACAAACATCCCAGGTTCATCGACTCAACCCGGCAGTTGTTGAAGGCGACGGGCCTGCCGTACGTCATCGAGAACGTGCCGCAATCCCCACTGGAGAACCGCATCACGCTGTGCGGGGAGATGTTCGGGCTGGGCGTCATCCGTCACCGCTGGTTTGAGTCCAACGTCATGGTGATGCAACCTGAACACATCCCGCACCGCGGCCTGGTTCGCGGCTGGCGGCATGGGAAGATGCAAGACGGGCCGTACCTCGCCGTGTACGGGCGCGGCGGCTACAAGGGGACGCTGGACGAGTGGAGGCAGGCCATGGGAATCGACTGGATGACCAGGGTCGCTGAGTTCAACAACGCCATCCCGCCCGCGTACACCAAGTACATCGGTCAATGGTTGGCGATGGCAGTGATAGGAGCTAAGGCATGAGAATCGGTGGGCAGTACGTCGGGCTGGGCCTGGGCGACAGCAGTGATGAGATCCGCGAGATCAAGGCGTTCATGCGGAAGAAGTTTTCGTACGCCAAAGGCTTGGCGGACACGTCGCTGTACAACGAGGCGATGGCCCTGGTGGTGACCGAGATGCAGAAGCGATACCGGGACAGCGGTAAGCTGCCCGCCGGCAAGTACATCGCGGGCATCATCAACGCCGAGACGAAGTACGTCATGGGCTACTTGGAGCGCCCGGTCGCACCCGACAACCGGGGAGTGTTTTTCACGGTGTGCGGCACCGGTGCGCCGTGGTGGGTGGGGCCTGACGCGGACTGCGCGCGGGCCGTGGAGCACAAGTACAAGTGGCAGCCGATCGGGTATCCGGCTGCGCCGGTGCCGATGGGTCCGAGCATCGCCGCCGGGCGGGTCGAGCTGCGTAACCAGTTCACCGTCCATCGGCCGCGTGTGGAGAAGTTCGGCGCGGTGCTGGGCGGCTACAGCCAGGGCGCGTTGGTTGTCTCCGAGTTCTGGGAGTTCGACGTCAAGCCGAAGGACGGCACGTTCAACTGGGCGAAGCCGTACATCAAGAAGGCGGTTGCGTGGGGCAACCCGATGCGGGAGAAGGGTAAGGCGTTCCCTGATCCTGGCGCCCCGATGGCGGCGGCCAACACGTCGGGTGTGGCGACACCGCTGATGGTGGACACGCCCAGCTGGTGGCGCAACTACGCCCACGCCGGCGACCTGTACACGTCGGCCACCGACGACGAGTCCCGCGAGGACAAGACCGCCATCTGGCAGATCATCCGCGGAACCAAGGTGTTCTCCGGCCCCGACAACCTGCTGTCTCAGTTCCTCGAGGTCGCAAAAGCCCCTGTTCCCGGCGCTATCGGTGCGTTCAAGGCCATGTTCGACGCGCTGGCGTTCGGGGTGAAGGGCACCGGCCCACACATAAATTACTCGACACAACCCGCTATCGAATACCTGCTCGCTTAGCCGCACGCGCCTCGCGGACACACCGCCGACACTGTCGGCCACCATCGCTGGGCTTGAGGTAGGTGTTCTCTGGCGTGAATGCGTGTCCACGGATGCACGCAGTCTTGCTCGCGTGATGGTGCGTGCCATGTCGTACCGCGTCGCGGAGGTTGTTTCCTTGGGTATCCCAGCGCAGGTTTTCCGCGCGCGCATCTCCCCGGATGCCATTGTTATGGCAGGCCACCATGCCGGTCGGCCGTTGTCCTATGAATGCGGCGAGCACAAGTAGGTGAACGCGCTGACTGCGGCCTCGACCATCTTTGTGTAGCTTCACCGTCTTGTATCCTCGCCACTCCCACGGAGTCAGTTCAGCGGAAAGGTAGGGAATCCTTCGACCGTCCTGGCACTCGACAATCCGATCAACCGAGCGGACCCGCCCGTCGTCTGATACCTCGTAGAGTCCTTCGTAGCCCACGACGGGCAACCATTTAACCACACCCCCAAGCCTACTACGACGCCAGCTATCGACTATCTGCTTGCCTGATGTGGCCTAGACTCAGAGAGTCGACCAAGGGAGAACATCATGTTGACCAGCTTGAAGACCGTCCGTAAAGCGGTGGTCGCCGGGATCGGTACCGCCGTCACTGTGCTGACGTTCGTGACCCACAACTTCGGCGGCGTTCTGCCGGGGACGTGGACCACCGGAATCGGCATTCTTGTCGCGGTGCTGACCACCGTCGCAACGTGGGCAGTGCCGAACGATGTTGTGGAGTAAGGCTTTTTGGCTTGACGCCACCGAGCGCGCCGTTAAGACGTTCGCTCAATCAGCCCTGGCTACGTTCGGTGTCGGGGCCACCAACATCATGTCCGTCGACTGGCAAGGGGTGCTGTCGGTGGGCGCAGGCGCGGCACTCGTGTCGGTTCTGACGTCGGTGGCATCTGAGCGGGTCGGTACCAAGGGCAGCCCGTCGCTAGTGCGTGAGGCTGCGTGACATGCTTCCCGACCCAAGTCGCATCGACACCTTCTGGGACATTTTCGGGCTGGTCATTGTCACCGTTCCAGCGACGGTCGCGGCGTTGGCTGCGTGGCACAACCGCAAGGACATACGCACCGTCAAGGATCAGGTGCAGAACGGGCATGTCATCAACTTCCGCGACGAAGTGACCACGATGGCGAACGCGGTCACCAGGCTGTCCGAGAAGATGGCGTTGCTGCACTCCGACGTCCACCAGGAGCGCCTGGAACGCCGCGAATCCATCCGTGAGCTGCGGCAAGACCTGACGGAGCGCCTCGACTCGATGAGCACTGTGCGCTCCCGGGCGGCGCGGGATAAGGCCAGGTCGGAGAAGTAGTTCACCGCCGGTTACCGCGGTTTGTCCAGGTCGTGGGTTATCTTGCTTCTTGGAGCGTTCAAAGAACAGGGGTTACCCATGTCACTGGCCGACCGACTGATAGCCGCCAAGGCGGAGACGAGCCGCCGGGCGCGCAACGGCTGCACAACCTGTCGATGGCTCGCAGCATCACCACCCGCCGTCCAGGCCGAGGTCGCCTCCTGGCTGGAGTTGGGCCTGACGAAGCGGGAACTGTGGGAGATCCTTTCCAGCGATGAGGACAATCCGTTGGAGATCGGGTACAGCGCCTTCCGTAACCACCTACACGATTGCACGAAATGAGTCTCGACAAAGACCTGAAAGCGCGGCGCAACGAGCTGACGCGGGTCAACAACCGGATTCTGATTCTCGACTGCGAGCGCCTCGACGGCATCAGTGAGCAGCACTGGTGGAACCGCGGCGACCTGAAGCAGCGGTACGTCCACTACGAGACGGTGACCCGCCACCCGCGTGTGACGATGATGTGCGCGAAGTGGTATGACCGGCCGGACGTGATGGCGTTCGCCGAGTGGGACACCGGTGGCCGCAAGAAGTTCATCAAGAACATCTACAACCTGGTGCGCCGCGCCGACATTGTGGTGGGCCACTACATCGACAAGGCGGACATTCCGTGGCTGCGGGCCACGTTCGCCGTCGAAGCCGACCTGCCGCCGCTGCCGCCGTACAAGTCGGTGGACACCTACAAGGTGTTGAAGACGTTCGGCGACGGCATCCCGTTCAAGGCCCTGGCGGCGTTCAACAACATCGTCGGCATCGACGGCAAGACCGACCGCTACGACCCGCACGCGATGGAGCGGGCGGTCGCCGGCAGCCAGGAGGACCGGGACAGGCTCACCGCGTACTGCCAGGGCGACGTGCTGGCGGCGCAAGCCTTGTATGACTGGTGCCGACCACACATCAAGAACCATCCGATCCTTTTCGTGGACGGCAAGGACAAGCTGACCGTGTGTAACCGCTGCGGCGGGGACACCAAGCCCACCGATCGCCGCTACGTCGCCAACGTGATGACCTATTCGATGCGCAAATGCACCCGCTGCCAGGGGTATGTGCGTCTGTCGATTGAGCCTGAGAGAATGAGCGTCGTGCGGGGCGTCTGATGGCATCACCTAACACCGACCGGGTTCGGGCGGCGCTGCAGGCGCTCCTCGACGAGCTCGGTGACGGATACCATGTGTCGCAGTTCGTGGTGTGCATGGGCTTGGAGCGGGTGTTCGCCGGGGAGATCGAGTCGACGTCGTGGGTGTGGTCGCCGGAGGATCAGCCGGGGTGGATGACGGCGGGTCTGCTGGGTGAGGGGTTGCAGCTGTTGAACTACAGCGACGACGACTAGGTGTTCAACTTCTGAACACCCCTGTGGAGCTGTAGGGAATCGAACCCTAGTCTCGCCCGGTACCGCGTGCGGTTTTCGTCGGGCGATCGAACCCAGTCACAGCCCCTTTGACCTGACGCCAGTGTAAACTCCTGACAGGCGACGCGACGGAGGAACAGCATGTCCAAGGGAAACACCACCGAGAACGATGTGGTGGCCTACATCTTCAAGGGCACGGCGATCCCTTGGGCGGCCGCGACGCAGCTCGACATTCACCTGCACACCGCCGACCCGGGTGAATCCGGCGTGTCGACGACCAGCGAGGCCACCTACACCAGCTATGCAGCGGTGACGGTCAACCGCAACTCGGGCGCCTGGACGGTTTCCGGTAACCAGGCCAGCAACGCGGCCTTGGTGCAATTTCCCCAATGCACCGGCGGGTCGAACACCATCACCCACGTCAGCGTCACCCCGAACGCCTCCACCCAGATCCTGTATTCAGGTGCGCTCGGTTCGTCGCTGTCGGTGTCGAACGGTATCCAGCCGCAGTTTGCGATCGGTGCCCTGGCGATCACCGAGGACTAGTGGCGATCACCAACGTAGCCAGCTACGTTGCCGCTGCTACAGGTGGGCGCATCTCCACGGCCACCATCCGAAAGGTGCCGTCGCAGGCTTCCACGGCGTTCTGGTGGGTGGACCTGAGCATGGCGGCGGGGATTCCCACCCCGAACTTTTACGCCTCTGAGCCTGCTGTCGCCGCGACGCTCAGCCCCATGCGGGGGATCAACCACGGCGACAACAAGGCACCGTCGGAGAAGTACATTCAGGCCCTCGAACTGATGACGCCCAGCGCTGGTCTAGTCGGCCAATACTATTTGGCCGACTACCTGCTGTACTACCCGTTCATCGACCTGGACTCCCTCGACCAGCAGACGTTCGACAACACCGTGGCCCTGTCCCGCTACACCAGCGGCGACGGAGTGATGGCGATGTTCGTGTGTGCCGCGCCCACGGTCGGCGGAGGCTCGTTCACCTACACCTACATCAACCAGGCCGGCGACGAGAAGACCAGCCCGATCATCTCCTACACCACGTCGGCGGCCAGCATCTCCAACGTGCTGACCAGCCAACCGGCCAGTGTCGCCGGGATGGGTCCGTTCCTACCGTTGGCGAGCGGCGACACCGGCATCCGGTCCATCACCGGCATCACCAACATCCTCGGCACCGGCGGCCTGGGGACCCTGGTCCTGGTCAAGCCGCTGGTAACGACGGCGATCTGGGAGATAAACACAGCGCACGAAGTAGAATTCGTTCGGGATCGGCCACAGCTGGTGCGCGTCTACGACGGCGCATACCTGAACCTGGTGGTTCAATGCGCGGCGACGGTTGCGGCTACCACCCTGGTTGGTCGCTTGACGACGGTTTGGAGTTGACATGGGTTTCACCAGCCAGGACGACCTCATCTCGGAGGTCACCAGCGGCAAGTATCTGCGGCGCGAGAACTTCAAGTCGACGTCACCGGCACACACGGCGGGCGGCTGGCATCTGCTGGTCGGCAACAACGGCTTCCCCAACGCTGGGACTTTTCCCGGCACCGACCTGCTGTGGGCGAACTGTGAGGAGTCCGGTGGTGACGGCACCACCGCCATCGGCATCCCCCACGGCGGTCTTCCGGGCGGCGGCGACACCAAGCACATCCTCAACGTGGGCGTGTCCTTGGTGGCGGCAGCGGGTGCGCCGTGGCAGGCGAAGCTGGTCGACTTACAGGGCTACTACCGGCTGTCCACCACGAACGTCACCGGCACCAGCTCGCGTGTCCTGATCAACTCGAACACGTTCACGGCGTCGAGCTCGTCGGGCCTGCTGCTCACCTATACGAATGACTTCAAGAACTACACGAAGGTCCGGTTCACCAACTCGGGCGGATCACTGCCGACCGGGCTGTCCACCAACACCGACTACTGGCTGGTGCGCCAGTCGGCCACCACCGCCAAGGTGGCTGTTTCTTACGCCGACGCCCTGGCCGGTAACGTCGTCGCCTACACCAACGCCGGGACGGGCACTCACACGCTGATCATTCAGATGCCCCGCTACGCCAACGGCATCGGGTGCGAGGCGTTTTTCGTGTCCCAGACCGCGCCCACCGCCGGTGGCCCCAACCTGTCGGCGTCGGCCTACGACGACACCAACACCTACACGGGCGCGGGCACCAGGGCGTTCCAGGGCACCCCGTCGATGGGTGCCGCCGCCGATGCCTACGCCACCCGCGTCCTGCACTCCGGTACGGCGGCAGCCCGGTACGGCGCGTTCCTGCCTCGCCAGGGCGGCGACCTCGGCGTGGCCCGGATCAACTCGTTCACATGGTCGGGCGGCACCGCCTACACCGGTACGGGTGTGGTAGCCCTGTGCATCGCCCGGCCACTGCTCGACCTGTCGCTGCCGGTGACCGGCGTGTGGTCGGAGCGCGACCTGGTGAACCAGCTGCCGTCGCTGCCGCAGGTTCAGGACGGTGCATGCCTGGCCTGGATGTTGTTCTCGACGGGCGCGACGACGAACCTTTCCCCGTTCACATCGGTCATCGACTTCGCTTGGGGGTAACCGATGATCGTCGGTAATGGCGTCCGGTTGAATGGCAACCCCGGCCGGTCGATGGCGGCTGCGCTGGTGAACATCGGCGTGCGCTCCAACTGGAACGAGCGCGGTGCCCTGCTCAACATTTTCACGGCACCGGGAATCTCCGAACTCGACGGCATTCCGTCGGGGATGCGCCACCCCCAGGCGTGGGTTCTGCCCATGAAACCGGGAGCGTTGGCGAGCCGCTTCGACATTTTCGGTGACGGCGAGGTCGTGGCATCACTGGCCGGTGGCCTCAACGGCGAAGCCACCATCGCCGGGGTCGGTGAGATCACCGCCGCCGACATTGCGCTGCTCGGGTTCCTCACCGTAGCCCTGACCGGAACGTCCGACACCGACATGACCGCCGAGGCACTGGCTCAGGCGCTCTCAGACATTGCCGGGACGGGTGTTTTCACCGCTGACATTACGTCGGTTCTCAACGCGACGGCCGACCTGGTTGGTGAAGGCGCACTCACCGCCGACGCCGTGGCGACCCTGGCGGCGGAGGCCGCGCTGTCCGGTCAGGCCGGTGCCGTACTCACCTTGGCTGGCGCCATCGCCGCCGCCGGCACCCTGGCCGGTAGTAGCGCACTGTCCACAGCGACCCTGAACGCCATCACCCCGGCCATCGCCACACTGGCCGGACAGGGCGTTCTAGCGCCGCCCACGCTGGCCGCCCTGGGGCTGGCGCTGGCGACACTGGTGGGAACCGGGGAGGCCGGTGTCACGGCCGCCGCGAAAGGCTCGATGGTCGCCGATATTTCCCTGGCGGCAACCCTGGAACTGTCGCCCGACGCGATCGCCGCAACCGTGAAAGCGGCGCTGCTCGACACCACACTGGACGGCTACACCATCGAGGAGATCATCAAGCTGACCTCGGCGGCGCTGCTCGGCAAGTCGTCGGGCGGGGCCACCAACCCGGTGTTCCGCTCCATCGACGACACCGCCGACCGCGTGACCGGCGAGGTCGATGCGCTCGGCAACCGTGTCGACTCTGTTCTGAGCCCCTGATGTGGTACTCGCAGTACGGCCGCCTGTGGAGCGGCCCCTGGTTCGTGGCCGGCGGCGAGGTCATGACCATAACTGCGGGTATTATCGACCTGGATAATTTGCCAGCGGGACGGTTGATGATGGGAGACTTCGCCCATGGCCGCGTTGATGTTGCTGACCGATGAGCCGACGAGCGTTGTTTCCCTCGCAGACACCGGTGACAGTCTGGCCCTCGGTGACGCCTCGACTGCGGCGCTGACACTCACCGACACCGGACTGGCCCTGACATTGGGGGATCTGCCATGAGCACCTACGACATTGGGGACCGCCGCAAGCTGACGTGCGAGGTGCGCGACGAGGACGAGGTGCTGGTCGATCCGACCGGCCTGACGTTCACCATGAAGATTCCCGACGGCACACTCACCACCTATGACCTCAACGACGCCGAGCTGGTCCACGACTCGACCGGCAAGTACCACGTCTATTGGGACTGCGCCACGTCAGGCAAGTATTACTGGCGGTTCGCCGCCACAGGTAACGTCGCCGCGGCCGAGGAGTCCAGCTTCTCGGTGCGAGCATCGAAGGTTCTCTAGTAGTCGGTGGCGTCTTCTTCGCCGACGTGATCGTGGATCTTATCGACCCATTCTTCGGAATGATCGCTGTCGATTGGCCGGGCCATGACGCCTCCTCTGAGCGGGAACATCCACATCTAGTATGACGTTCGTCTCAACAGGGTGGCCTGTGGTTTTTCTGTGGTTATCGGCGCATTCTTCCAGGCAGTGCTCGCACAGCCACCGCCATATCTTCGGGTTACGTCCGTCGTCTGTGCGGCAGACCCGGCAGATGGCGACGCACTCGGTCACAGGTCTTTGAGCGAGTCGAAGTTGGCAATCACCGCATCCCGCATGGCGACGTCGGCCTTGAGTTTGGCGATTTCCTGGCGGGCCTGCGCCAGCTGGTAGATCGCCAGCGCCATCTGGAATCCGATGTTGGTCGTCGGATACCTCGAGGCTTCCGCCATGTAGGCGCCGATGTGGTAGGACAGAAAGGTTTCCTCGTCCTGGCCGTGCGCCTTGTAGTGGGCCGCCGACATGGCTGCCGTCGCGGCCAGGCCGTCAACGTGGGCTATCGCATCGTCGTAGTACATCACTCGTCCTCATCGTCCCATGGTTCGCCCACGACCTCGGGTGGGAGGTCGGTGATCGGGTCGATGACCGGTGCGGTCATGCACAAGATGCTACTAGGTGTTCAAGATTTGAACACTGAAAAGGCCCCGACCTACGACGGGTGTGTCGTAGGCCGGGGCCGGGTGTTCAGTTGTTGAACAGTTCAGTCACGCTGCGCCAATGGCCGGCACTTGGAGCATGTGCGGTAGCCGAACCGTTTGACGATGTAGGCAACCGTCGACGGCTCCTGGGTTTCCGCCCACAGCCACGGCTCGAACTTGCCTCGCTGCGCCAGTCGGCAGTCGGCCCGGTGAATGAACGTGCCGCTTTTGGTGCGGACCAGGTTCTTCACGACGACCCCCTGTCTGGGCAGTAGAAGGTGCGGGTCACCGACAGGTACGCCAACGCCTGCGCGCCGTCGAGGTCTGTCTTTTCGGTGATGGCGTCGGCGATCATCCACTGCGGAACGTCGGCGCTGATCAGGTCGCAGGTCGCCAGCGCGGCGTCTTTCGCCTTCTCTGGTTCGACGTCATCCTTGAGCGGCAGACCCCGGTCTTTCAGCGCCGCGATGTAGCGTTCCTCCCGCGACGGCTGATGACCGATACCCAACGCAGCCGGTGAGCAGCCGGTGAGCAGCCCAGCGGCCAGCGCGGCGATCACGATGCGCTTCATGCGACCCGGCCACCCGTCTGGTTGCGACGTGCAGCCGTACCGAGGGCCACTAGCAGCCCCCAATGCCGGGGGCAGAACGCCAACACCGAGGCGTTGACAATGTCGGCCGCCGAGTCGGGTGCGAAACCATCCTCACCCATGATGACGTCACCCAACCCTTTCACCCCTTCCTCGCTGGGGTATTGGTCGAGAACCTCGCAGATGGCCTGCCCGTAGGTGTTGACGTAGGCGGTTTCCACCGAGTTGAGCTGGCCGTCAGCTGATGCCGGCGCCGCCGACACCAGTGCTGTCACGGCCAGTGTGGCCGCTGTTTTCGTGAGCATGCTGTCTCCTTTTCTGTTGGTTGTTGTGCTGCTTCTACCGCATGTAACGGTCGAAGACTCGGTGGCTGACGTAGCCCACCACGACGGACGCCAGGAAGATCGCAAGCAGTGCTGTCACTTCACGTCCTCGGGCCTGACGATGGTCGAGCCCCAGTAGGTGTTGGTGGCGTGGTGGCTGTGCATGCCCGAATGACTGAACCGCTGATCGCACTCGATCTTGGCGCGGTCCTTGTCGTAAATGAACGAACCACACGGTGCTATCGAATGGTCAGGGCAGCGGACGATGGCATGGTCGTAGTCGTTTCCTTCGTACCAGACCAGCCAGTCCGAGTCGGCGTAGTCGACGGTGAAGTCGTTGCTCGACCCCAGTTTCAACGTGTCGACGTAGTTGCGGTCGCATTCGCCGCACACCAGCAGGACATAGGCCATGCCCCGATTGCCGCTCATTTGTCCTCCTTAGTCTTGAGCACGGCCAGGTAGCCCCACTGCCGGTACTCGATGGGCGACAGGAACTGCCTCGTAGCAGTCGCCCGTCGCCTCACTCATCGGTGTCACCCAACGACATGTCACCGTTCTTGTCGCCGAGCATTTCGCGGGCGGTCTTGCGGGCACTGGAAACCATGTTCGCCATCGCGGACAACAGCTTGTTCTCCTGACCCTCGGCGACCATCGACTCCACCCCCTCCCGCACGTCGGGCGGCATGTCCACGGCCAGCTTCAACCCGAGCGTGATCGCCTCCGCGAAACGGCCCACCGCGCCGACGCCCACCATCTCGTTCCACGGACCCAGGTACACCTTGTTGTCCCGCCGGATGATCGGGCAGCTGTAGTGACCCATCGTGTTACCGGTGAACCGGGTGGAGTGCGCGATGAACACGTCCTCCTCCCGCAGCGGGCTGTCGGACGGTGCCATGTCCAGTTCCTCCTTGCACGGATTCTTGACCGACCACCCGGCACTGGCGAACACCACCTCCTCGGCGTTGTAGACACAGCACGCCGCCGTCAGATAGTCGGCGATCCGGTTCTTCGTGTCCGGATCACCGGGCATCAGCATCGCCAGCAGATGCCACTTGTCGATCTGGCCGTCGGTGTCCTTCGGCTGCACCATGAGGAACGCGGTAATGTCCTCGTCCCCCTCGAGCTCGGGAACCATGTGCTCGATGTAGGCTTTCGTCACCGACACAATGTCCTTGCGTTGCAGGTTCTTCGGGTCGAACTCGTTCACTTTGCCGCTGCCTTTCGCTCGGTCTTGAACTCCTTGGGCATCACCAGGTGCAGGTTTCTGCCGGTCAGATTGGTGAACATGACGGGCTTGTTGGCGCCGGTCGTGGTGATGGTCACCGGCCCGTCGATGGCGCGGAGGGCGTCGAGCAGATAGCCGGCTTCCAGCGGTATCTCGATCTTGCCCCGGTAGGGAACCTCGGTTTCCAGGATTGGAACCTCGGCCTCGACTTCGACGCCATCCTCCCGCGTGTCCTTGCTGACCACCGTCAGTTTCTTACCCTGAATTGTCAGCGTGACCAGCTTGCCCCGTACCGCGTCGATCAGTTCCTTGGTGTCGACCACCACGACGCACTGCTCCTCGTCGGTGATGAGTTGCTTCCACTCGGGGAACTGAATATCCGGCTTGGTCGCCATCAGGGTGCGCCCACCGTACTGCAGGCGCACCATCTGCGCGCGGGCCGGTGACCCGACGCCGGTGTCGACGAGCACGATGCCGGACTGGGTGAACGCCTGCGCCGCATCCGCCGGGACGATGGTGTCGAACCCTTCGTCGGCGTAGGTGATGCGGGACAGACGGAACCTGTCGGTGGTGACCATGTTGCCGCCCTCGAACTTGATGTTCGCCAGCTGCGGCAGCGTCGGGTCGGTGCCAACTGAGGCCAGTACATGCCGCAGCTCGGATTGCGCCACCACCGACGGCTCATCCTGTTCGGACACGAACACCGGCCAGATGGGGAAGTCGAACTTCTCACCCTTGATGCGGACGGTGCGCCGACGGGATTGCACCGACAGTTCGTTGCCGTCGATCTTGAGGATCGCTTCGCCCGGCTCCATGTTGGCGACCAGCTTGGCAAACTTGGACACGTCGACCACGATGGAGTCCTGGCCCCCGCCGGCACCCACCACCATCGCCTGCCGGAACTGTTCACCGTTGGTGCGGCGCAGGCACAGCGCGCCAACGATGGTGGACACTTCGATGTAACTGGTGG
>WBZP01002052.1_pt1 | contig 23794 bp, 19 predicted proteins | sample 5204301 | NCBI WGS metagenome assembly WBZP01 (sample SAMN12412401, study PRJNA552823) | activated sludge metagenome | isolation source: activated sludge from nitrification reactor of wastewater treatment plant... | place: USA: Pennsylvania | collected 2017 | reverse complement strand
GGCACGCTCGGCCGCGTTCGCCTGGTCGGTCGCACCACGCGCGACCTCGGTGATCGTGGCGGCGATCTGGACGACCGAGGAACGGGCCTGGTCGCTCGCCCGGCCCATGTCGCCCGCGGCGCGGCTGAGCGTCGCGGTGCTTCCGACGGCCTGACCGATCGCCTCGTCGACCCTGTCGAGCGCGCCGTTGAGCACGTCGGCGAGCTCACCGGCCTCGCCATCGAGATCGCCTTCGGCACGGACGCGCAGATCGCCGTCGCCGGCCGGTGCGTAGGCCGCCGCGAGTTCGGCGAACGGCGTACACGCCGCTGCAGATGCCTCGTGCTCACGCCGGGCGATCGACCGCGCCGACACGATCAGCAGTAGTGCCGCGACCGGAAGCCCCAGCAGGCCGAACGGAGCGAGCAGGCCGGCCGCACAAGCGATCATCAGCGCCGAGACGGCGGCGGGCAGGGAGACGGAGCGGGCGATGACGGGCATGTGGCAGACCTCACGAAAACAGGGGATACACCCCGGTCATCGACCGGCCACGCACGACTTGAAGTGACCTAGGTCCGGAGCTCGCTCAGGCGGCCTGGCCGTGGCACTTCTTGTACTTCTTGCCCGAGCCGCACCAGCACGGCTCGTTGCGACCGAGCTGGTCGTGGTCGCCGACGCGGCGCTGCGTCACCTCGACGGGAGCCTGCTCGGGTTCGAGCACACCGGTCGCCGCTGCCGACTCGCCGTAGACGCCGGTCATCTCCGACTCGGTGCCGCCCGAGTACGAGAGCCGCGACGGCCACTGCGCCTGCTGCGGCTCCGGCTGGGGCACGACCGGCTGCTCGATCTGGACCTCGATGTGGAAGATCATCCGCGCGAAGTCCGACCAGATCGTGTTCATCAGGTCGGTGAAGAGCGTGAACGCCTCGTTCTTGTAGGCGACGATCGGCTCGATCTGAGCGAACCCACGCAGGTGGATGCCCTCGCGCAGGTAGTCCATGTCGTAGAGGTGCTCGCGCCACTTCTCGTCGATGATCTGCAGCAGCAGGAAGCGCTCGAGCTGCCGCATCACCTCGGGCGACAGTTCCTGCTCGCGACCGTCGTACAGGGCAAGCGCTTCCTCGGAGAGCTGGGCGATCAGCTCCTCCTGGTTCTGGACCTGCTCGACCCGCTCGGCGCCGAAGCCGGCCGGGAAGATGTCGCGCAGCGCGGTGAAGAGGCCCTCGAGATCCCAGTCCTCGACGAAGTCGCTGTAGGTGTGGTCGACGACCAGCCGCTCGATCACCTCGCCGAGCTGCTCGCGGGCGGTGTCGCCCATGTCCTGGCCCTCGAGCACCTCGTCGCGGTACTTGTAGATCACGCGGCGCTGCTCGTTCATCACGTCGTCGTACTCGAGCGTGCGCTTGCGGATCAGGAAGTTCTGCTCCTCGACCTTCTGCTGGGCCTTCTCGATCTGCTTCGAGAGCATCTTCGCCTCGATCGGCTCCTCGTGGCCCTCGTCGTCGGTCGTCCCGAGCCTGTCGAGGATCCGGTAGATGCGGTCGCCGGCGAAGAGGCGGACGAGGTCGTCCTCGGCACTCAGGAAGAACCGCGACTCGCCGGGGTCGCCCTGACGGCCGGCGCGGCCGCGGAGCTGGTTGTCGATCCGGCGCGACTCGTGCCGCTCGGTGCCGCAGATGAAGAGGCCGCCGGCCTCCATCACCTTCTCGCGGTTGCCGGCGATCTCCGGCTCGAGCTCGGCGGCGAGCGCCAGCAGCTTCTCCTCGTAGCCGTTGTCGCCGGGCGTCACCCCGTCCTTGCGCAGCTTCAGCATCGCGCGGTGCTCGGCGTTCCCGCCGAGCTTGATGTCGACACCACGGCCGGCCATGTTCGTCGCGATCGTGACCGCGCCGACCTCGCCGGCCTCGGCGACGACCTCGCCCTCGCGCTGCGCGTGCTCGGGCTTGGCGTTCAGCACGGCGTGCTTGATCCCACGCGAGCGCAGCTGCGCAGAGAGCATCTCCGAGACCTCGACCGAGATCGTGCCGACGAGCACCGGCTGGCCCCGCTCGTGGCGGGCCTCGATCTCACGAACGAGCGCCGACCACTTGCCGTCCTTGGTCTTGTAGATCTGGTCGTTCTGGTCCTTGCGGACCATCGGCCGGTTGGTCGGGATCTGGACGACCGGAAGCTTGTAGATCTTCATGAACTCGGTCGCCTCGGTCAGCGCCGTACCGGTCATGCCGGCCATCTTCCGGTACATCCGGAAGTAGTTCTGGAGGGTGATCGTCGCGAGCGTCACGTTCTCCTCGCGGATCGCGACGCCCTCCTTGGCCTCGATCGCCTGGTGCAGCCCCTCGGACCAGCGGCGCCCGTCGAGGATCCGGCCGGTGAACTCGTCGATGATCTTGACCTCGCCGTCGATCACCGCGTAGTCGACGTCGCGCTTGTAGAGCGACTCAGCCTTGAGCGACTGGATCAGGTGGTTGACGAGCGGCCCGTTCTCGGCCCGGTAGAGGTGCTCGATCCCGAGGAACTTCTCGGCCTTCTCGACGCCCTGCTCGGAGACGGCGACGGTCTTGTGCTTCTCGTCGAACTCGAAGTCGAACTCGGCGACGAAGTCCTTCTTCATCCGCGGGTCCATGCCTTCGGGCGTCTTTCCGGACTCCATCGTCTTCGCGAGCTTGGCGAACGAGACGTACATCTCGGCGGCCTGTTCGGGCGCGCCGGAGATGATCAACGGCGTCCGCGCCTCGTCGATCAGGATGTTGTCGACCTCGTCGACGATCGAGTACCAGTGCATCGCGATCGGCCGGCCGTCCTCACCGAGGCGACCACCGTGCTGGACCTTCTCCTCGATCGACTGCGCCATGTTGTCGCGGAGGTAGTCGAAGCCGAACTCCGAGTTCGTCCCGTAGGTGACGTCGGCCGCGTAGGCGGCGACCTTGTCGTCGGGGTGCATGTTGTTCTGGAGGATCCCGACGCTGACTCCGCAGGCCTCGTAGAGCGGCATCATCCACTCGGCGTCACGCCTGGCCAGGTAGTCGTTGACCGTGACCACGTGAACGCCGCGGCCGGCGAGCGAGTTGAGGATCACCGACAGCGTGCCGGTCAGCGTCTTGCCCTCGCCGGTCTTCATCTCGGCGATCGCGCCGCCGTGGAGAACCATGCCGCCGATCAGCTGCACGTCGAAGTGACGCATGTTCATCGTGCGCCGGCCGAGCTCACGGACGACCGCGAAGCACTCGGGCAGCACGTGGTCGAGGGCCGAGTCGATCTTGTCTTCGGACTCCTGTCCGCGGACGTGCTCGCGCAGCGAATCCATGCGCTCGCGGAGCTCCTCGAGCGACTCCTCCTCGAGTTCGTCAGCGAACGCGGAGATCCGCGAGACGCGCTTCTCGTAATCCTTGAAGCGGCGCGACTCGCCCATGTTCAGCGCACGGTCCAGCAGTCCCATGCGCGTCAGTCTATGGCGTGTCAGTCACGCTCCCGGCGGTTCGCCCCGGCCGGTGGTCGCGCAGTTTCTCCTGGTGGCGCTTGACCTGGATGGCGAGCTCGTCGGCGGCGAGATGGATCGCGTGAGCGAGGTCCTTGGAGCGATCCGATGCGCGCAGCGTCGTGCCCTTCAGCTGCAGCGCCACGTCGGCGACCATCTGCTTGGCGCCGTGGCTGCCTTCGGACTCGTGCAGGTCGAGGCGGAGGGTCGTCGCGTCCGAGACCTGCTTGGCGACCTTGGTGAAGCGCTTCTCGATGCTCGCCCTGAGCTCGTCGGAGACCTCGACTGCGCGGGCGTGGATGTCGATCTGCATTTAGACCCTCCTTGTCTGGTTCAGCGGACACCTCGACCGTACAACGGCCGGACCGGGTGTCAAACGGAACGGCCGAATGTCAGCGCACCGACAGGACCGCTGCCTGCCGCCCGTAGCGCCGCCGCCGCGGCACCGAGCGTCGCGCCGGTCGTGTGGACGTCGTCGATCAGCAGCACCGGGCCGGCCGGGACCGCCCCGCGGACTGTCGTGGCGGTGCCGTCGGCGATCCGCTCGGCCCGGCCACGCCCCGCGAGACGACTCCGGTGCGATCGCCGCAGCGGCGCCGCGCACGGCAGGCCGGCCCGGGCGGCGACGGCGACCGCGAGCACGAGCGCGTGATCGATCCCGCGCCTGCGCCGGCGCCACGGGTCGGCAGGGACCGGGACGACGGTCACGCCCTCCGGCAGCAGCAGCGGCGGCGTGCGGGCGGTCATCGCGGCTGCCATGAACGCCGCGGCGGGAGCGGCGCCACGCTCCTTGAGCGCACGGACCAGCAACGCCGCCGGGCCGCCGTAGACGACCGGCGCCCACGCGCCGCTCAGCTCCCATCGAGCCGAAGGGCAGCACGACGACGGACCGGCGGCGTGGGCGGGACCGGGCAGGCCGCAACGCGGGCAGACCGGACCGGTGATCCAGGGCATCGCCGTCCTGCAGTCGCCGCAGAGCAGCGCCGGGGCCGCCGCCGGCCGGCGGCAGGCCGGGCAACGAGGGGGCAGGAGCAGAGCGAGCGGTCCGATCGGCATCCGCTCATCGCAGCAGACCGAGAGAGGCGCCGGACACAGCGATCGCGGCGATCCGCTGCCACAATCGCGGCGTGATCGCTACGGCCGCCGACACCTCCTGGTCGTGGGCGCCCGGGCCGCTCGTCGCTATCGCCGTCCTGCTCGTCGCCTACCTGTGGCGCTTCTGGTCGGCCCGTCGCTCAGCACGGACCAAGCGCGGCGTCGAGCTCTGGCGGCTCGGCTCGTGGCTGCTCGGTCTCGCCGCGCTCGGCGTCGCGTTGCTCTCGCCGGTCGACACCCTTGCCGAGCAGGTCTTCGCGATGCACATGGTCCAGCACGTGCTGCTGCTCGACATCGCGCCGATCTTCATGATCCTCGGCCTGTCGAAGGTCCTGCTGCGGCCCGTCGCACGGACGATCCTCGACCTCGAGCGGGGGCTCGGCTTCCTCGCCCACCCCGCGTTCGCGGTCTGCGCCTACGTCGGGATGATGGTGCTCTGGCACGTGCCGTTCATGTACGACTCGGCGCTTCAACACGATGCCGTCCACGTGCTCGAGCACGTCGCGTTCAGCGCCGTCGGCTGGCTCTACTGGTGGCACCTGCTCTCACCGGTCCGGAGCCGCGTGATGACCGGGTTCTCACCGGTCGTCTACATGCTGACCACGAAGATCGGCGTCGGCCTGCTCGGCGTCGTGCTGACGTTCACACCTGAGCCGCTTTACGACTTCTACGTGCGCGGCGATCGCATCTGGGGACTGACCGCGCAGGAGGACCAGACCGTCGCCGGCGCAATCATGGCGCTCGAGCAGTCGGTCGTGATGGGCACGGCGCTGGCGTTCCTGTTCGTCGCCGCGCTGCGCGACTCGGAGCGGCAGGCACAGCGCGAGGACTCGCTAGCCGCTGAGAACGGTGCCGTCCGCGACCGGCTCGCCGCCGGTCAGCGTGACGTCGCCCTCGACGCGGATGCGGGAGCCGAAGGTGATGTCGCCCTCGATGCGCAGTCGACGGCAGCCGATCAGTGACGGCGGGCCCGCCGGGAACCGCGCCTCGAAGTCATCGACGAGCTTGTAGGCGTCATCGAGCTCGATCAGCGGCGGGACGCCGTTGCGCTCGGGCACGAGCGCAACCGCACCGGTCTCCGTAACGGCGTACGCGTCCGATCGGATCGCGAGCAGGTCGGCCGTCGTCTTGACGGGGGCGTAGCGGCTGCGATCGACGCGCACCGCAGCTGCGCCCGGGAACGCGGCGATCGCCGCGCCCATCGCGGTCTCGAGCTGGATCACCGGCTCGGACGAGGGGTCGCGTGGGTCGACGGTCTTGCGGTTGACGATCATCGGCAGGTCGAGGACACCCTCGCGGTCGAGCGTCTGCCGCAGAACCTCGAGGTCGATCCAGAGCGAGTTCGTGTTGAAGTACCGGTGGCGGTCGATGTCCTGGAAGTCATCGAGGTCCTCACTCGCGGCCTGCGCGATCTCGCGCAGGACGAGCTGTCCGTCGGACACGCGCAGCGCGAGGTGCCCGCCCTTGCGGTCCGACCGGGCCCGGTCGGTCGCCTCCATCACGAACGGATGGCGCTCACGAGCCATCCAGCCGAGGATTCGCGAATCGACCACCGCGCCGAGGTTGTCGGAGTTCGAGACGAACGCGTAGCGCAGCCCGCGCTCGAGCAGCCGGTCGAGCATGCCCGAGCCGGCGAGCGCCGGGTACAGGTCGCCGTGGCCGGGCGGCACCCATTCGAGTCCCGGGTCCTGCGGACGGCTGACCGGCTCGAGCGTGGCGGCCGACAGCTTCGGGACGCGGTTCTGGACGAAGTCGGCCGGCAACCCGGCGTCGAGCTCCGGATAGCCGACGAGAGCGGCGAGCGAGTCCTCGCGCGTGGCGAACGAGTTCATCAGGACGAGCGGCACCTGCGCCCCGGTGCGATCACGGAACCCGAGCACCTGACGGACGATCAGGTCGAGGAAGCTCAGGCCGTTCTTGACGGTGAGCAGGGACTTCGCCCGATCCATGCCCATGCTCGTGCCGAGGCCGCCGTTGAGTTTGATCACCACGAGCCTGTCGAGCGGCGCGTCGGGGGCATCCGGGAGCTGCTCGGCGTCCGGGAGCGTCGCCACCGGTTCGATGTCCCGCTCGGCGATCGTGCCCTGCTCGCCGGCGGCGAGCCGGTCGTACTGGCGCGCGAACGTCTCGACGGCGACCGCCGGCATGCCGGCGGCGCGGAGCTTCTCGATCGCGAGCTGCCGTCCGTTCATTGCGGCCGGGGACGCTACCGGTTGTGGGACACTCGCCGGTGTGGCGCGCGCTCGCGATCGACACCGGGGCGCGTCACGGCCGGCCGCCGTCCTGATGCTCGCTGAGGCGCTCGCGTTCCTGAGCCCGGCGGTGGCGCTCGCGAGCCTGACCGTCGGGCCTCAGGTGGCCGGCAAGGGCGTCGCACAGGTGCAGTCGCCGGAGACGGTCGTCTCCGGACTGCTGCAGGTGGGCCTCGGCTGCTCCTGGCTGGCGTTGCTGACAGGCGCATGGTCCGCGTGGCGGGGCCGGCGCCCAAGACTCGGCGCGCTCCTCGCGCAGCCGGTCGTCATCGCCTTCGCCGTGATCGACATCCTCCATCCGCTGACGTGGGTCTCGCACCTTCCCGGCAGCCGGATCGCACTGACCTCGCTCGCGATCGTCACGACGGCGATGGTCGTGAGGGCGACCGCCGGCCGCGCTCGAGAGCCGAGCGGTCTCGTGCCGGCTGCGGTCGTGGCCGTCGTCGCGCTGTGCGGGCTCGCCGGCGCGACGAGTGCGGCGCTGCCGCTCGACCCAACGGCCTGGGTGACATCGGCCGGCGGCGGCACCGCGCCGGACCCTCGCCTGTCGGTTGCCGCCGGCGCGATTCCGCAGAACCCGGCGTTGGGTGACAACCCGTGGAACTCGATCCACAACGACTCGTGGGCGAGCGACTCCTACACACGGGCGGCGCCGGACCCCCGCCGCGGCCAGGTCGAGTCGCTGTTCACCGGCGGCGACTGCGCGACGATGACCTTCGACCGCCGCGGCAGGCTCTGGACGATCTGCAGTTCGCTGAGGAGCACGGACGTGTGGCTGATCGATCCCGCGACCCTACGCGTGATCGACCGCCGGCGGGTCGGTGAACGGACGCCCGACCTGACCGACTTCAGCGGCGGCGGCTACTTCGTGCTCGACGCGCGCGGCCGGATCGTGTTCCCCGGCCGTGGCGGCCGGATCGTGACGATGTCGGCGACCGGCGACCGGCTCGAGACCGAACGCGAGCTGGCGCTCTCCTCGCTGCTCCAGCCCGGCGAGGAGCTGACCTCGCTCGCCCCGGACTGGCGCTCGGGCGTCTGGTTCGTCGGCACCCGCGGCACAGTCGGCGTGACCGGCGCCGGCGGTGCGCGCGTCGTCCGCTTCCCGGGCCAGGACATCGAGAACTCGCTCGCGGTCACCGAGCGCGGAGCGCTGGTCGTCACCAGCCGGGCGCTTGCGCTCGTCGAGCGCGATAGCCGCGGAGCGCCGCGCGTCCGCTGGCAGACGCGCTACGCGGCGGGTTCCCGTCGCAAACCGGGCCAGACAAGCCGCGCCTCGGGCACGACACCGACAGTCCTCTCCGCAGGCAGGCACGTCGCGATCGCCGACAACGCAGAGCCGCGGATGCACGTGATCGTCGCGGATGCCCGCACCGGACGGACGACGTGCTCGGTCCCGGTCTTCCGGCCGGGACGCTCGGCGACCGAGAACTCGCTGATCGCGACCGGCGGGGTGCTGATCGTCGAGAACAACTACGGCTACGACCCGCCGGTGACGGCGACGAGCGGCGGCCACACGACCGAGCCAGGGATGGCGGCGATCCGGGTCGATCCGCGGACCGGCCGGTGCCGGAAGCTGTGGGAGACCCGGGCAGTGACGGTGCCGAGCCTGGTCTCGAAGGCGACGAGCGCCGGTGGGCAGATCCTCACCTACACCAAGCGGGCCAGCCGGGCCGGCCTCGACGCCTGGTACTTCACCGGAGTGGACCTGCGGACCGGCCGGGTGCGCTGGACCCGGCTGGCGGGCATGGGCATGGCTCACAACAACCACTACGCAGCGACCTACCTCAGCCCGGCCGGCGACCTCTTCACCGGGACGCTGCTGGGGCTAGTCGTGCTGCGGGCCCGCTAGTTGTTCGCCGCGATCGAGCCGGTCAGCGCGGTCGCGAACGCGACCCAGGCCGCGTACGGTACGAGCGCACCGGCGGCGACCGCGTTGTGCCGGCGGACGAGCACGATCAGCGCGATGATCGTGCCGAGCAGCGGGATCATCTCGATCAGCGCCGGCAGCGGCCGTTCGAGCCGGAAGAAGATCACGCTCCAGCCGAGGTTGAGCGCGAGGTTCGCGGCGTAGAGCCCGAGCACCAGCCGCCGGCGTGGCCCGCGCACGTCACGGAACGCGAGTGCAGCCGAGATCGCGAGCAGGACATAGAGCGCCGTCCAGACCGGTCCGAAGACCGATCCCGGCGGCTGCCAGGACGGCTTGTCGAGCTGTTCGTACCAGTCGCTGCCCGGGTTCGTCGCCAGCCCGCCGATCACCGCGACCGCCAGCACGGCGGCTCCCCAGCCGATCAGCGGCCTGGCGAGGCTCTGGTCGGCGGTTGAATCGGCCGTCGTCGTGCTCACGCGCCGGTGTTACCCGGCCGGCGCGTGAGCGAACCGCATCAGAAGGAAGGCACGCCGGCCGTGGCCTTGTGGTACGCCCAGGTCACCGGGCATTCGCGGTTCAGCGCGGCGTTCCGCTGCGGGTTCAGCATGTAGATCGCGAAGCTCTCCGCGTACCACTCGCCGATCGACGAGGCCGCGTAAGACGGGTTGTCGGCGACCTTCGACGCGCACGACTGTGCCTCCGTGAACGGCCGGGTCGCCCAGTCGGTCGTCAGCGACCGGTTCGTCGCCATGTCGTAGACGTGGCCGAACTCGTGCAGCACCGTCGAGTTCGTGTCTGACTCGTAAGCGGTCGAGGCGCCGAAGCCGAACGTCGCGTCGGGCCCGATCTCCACGCCGGCGGCCTGCTCGGGCTGCATGACCAGCATCGAAGACCAGGCCGGGTAGGAGGCGAGGTCGACGTAGGCCGGCACGCCGCCGAGATCACGGGCGGCCGTGAGGCTGCCGGTGGCGCCGCGCGCAGCGAACGCGTCCTGCACCGCTGTCGGCAGGTGCGTCATGTGCTCGACCGACGTGCGGAGCTCCGGGGTGGGGATCGTGTCGAGGAACCTGAGCGCCGGGATCCGGCGTCCGGCGGCGATCGTGAGCGCACGCTGCGGGGTAGTGACCTTCGCGATGCAGAGGTCGGAGGCCTTGACGAAGTTCATCGTCAGCTGGTGGTTCGAGAACCGGCCGACGCGCACAAAATCGGCGTTGAGGACGGTGGGAAGAGTCGGCAGCACGATCCGCGAGCCGAGCTTCTCGGCGGCGGAGCTGCCGAAGTCGGCCGGGACGGCCTCGAGGCCGCCGTAGCCGAGCTGAAGGCGCCAGGTGGCCTTGTAGAGCTTGATGCTCGGTGTCCCGGGGCAGATCTGGCTGTTGCCGATGAACCCTGACGGCAGCGCGGCCTGCGCCGATTGGACGCCTGCGAGGACTAGGACGACAGCGATGAGGAGCGAGCGGAGGGAGTTCATGCACCCGGAACGGGTGCATCGCCTGATGGTTACGGCGTGCCGTCAGCGCCAGCGTCGGAGATAGTCCTGCTGGGCTCCGGTCAGCGTGTCGACCTCGACGCCGAGCGATGCGAGCTTCAGCCGCGCGACCTCTTCGTCGATCGAGGCTGGGACGGCGTGGACCCCGGGTGCCATGCGAGGTTCCTCGCACGCGAGATGCTGGACCGAGAGCGCCTGGAGCGCGAACGACAGGTCCATGACCGAGGCCGGATGGCCCTCGCCTGCCGCCAGGTTGACGACACGGCCCGATGCGAGCAGGTTGAGCTTGCGCCCCCGGTCGAGCGTGTACTGATCGACGAGCGGACGAACTGGAACCGGCCCCGCACCGCCCGCCGCGAGCGCCTGTAGGTCGATCTCGACGTCGAAGTGGCCGGCGTTGGCCAGGACCGCGCCGTCCTTCATCCGCTCGAAATGGGGCGCCCCGAGCACTCCGGGTGCGCCGGTGACGGTGATGAAGATGTCGCCGCGGGCGGCCGCATCGAGCGACGGCATCACCTCGTAGCCCTCCATCCGCGCGTCGAGCGCGGCGACCGGATCGACCTCGCAGACGATCACCTGCGCGCCGGCGCCGCGCGCGCGGTGCGCGATCCCGCGCCCGGTCGCGCCGTATCCGAGCACGACGACGGTGCGGCCGGCGAGCAGCAGGTTGGTCGCCCGGAGGATGCCGTCGAGCGTCGACTGCGCGGTGCCGTAGTGATCGTTGAACACGCGCTCGGCACGGGCCTCGTTGACGGCGAGCACGGCGGTCCGCAGCTGGCCGTCGGCCTCCATCGCCCGTAGCCGCGCGAGGCCGGTCGAGGTCTCCTCGGTCGAGCCGATCAGCCCGCCCAGCAGGTCGGGCCGGGCGCCGTGGAGAGTGACGAGCAGGTCGGCGCCATCGTCGAGCGTCACCTGCGGCGCGGTGTCGAGGACGTCGGCGACATGGCCGCCGAGTTCCTCGATCGTCTCCCCATGACGTGCATGGACCGCGATCGCCTCGTCGGCCTGCAGGGCCTCGACGACCTCGTCCTGCGTCGCGAGCGGGTTGGCGGCGCACAGCGCCACGGAGGCCCCACCTGCCGCCAGCGTCCGTGCCAGCACCGCGGTCTCCGCGGTGACGTGCAGACAGGCTCCGACGCGCAGCCCGTCAAGCGCCCGCTCGGCCCGAAACCGCTCTCCGAGCGCCGCCAGCACCGGCATCTGCGCCTGCGCCCACGCGATCCGCGCCTCGCCAGCCTCAATCGTCACCGCTTCGCCTCACTTCCGCCGCAAACGCATGATGAATCCCCACAGGTCTCGGGCCAGGCTCACCCGGGTGTCTTGCGAAACTTCGAAGGGTCCGAACAAACGCATGGCAGCTCGTGACGCCGACCCGCGGATCGCCCAGATCGCTGGCGTTCAGCACGGCCTCGTCACGGCGGCGCAGCTGAGAGCGATCGGCGTCTCGCCGGCTTCGATGAGTGCGCGAGCCGTCGACGGCCGCCTTCACAGGATCTACCGCGGCGTCTACGCGGTCGGGCACCGGACGCTGACCGAGCACGCGCGGCGACGCGCTGCGCTGATGGCGCTTCCTGGGGGAGCGTTGTTCTCGCATCGAACGGCAGCCGCGCTGCACGGGCTGCTTGTGAACCCCCTGAGCGCTCCGCTCGATCTTCTCGTCGTTGCCAAGTGCGCGCGCAATCGCCCCGGACTCCGCATCCGAGCGACACGCCAACTCCCCTCCCAAGACCGCGCCACCGCCCACGGCCTGCCGGTCACCAGTGTCGCGCGCACCCTCGTCGACATCTCCTCGACCACCGACGAGCCCACCGTGCGGCGCGCCTTCCACGAGGCCGACGTCGCCCGCACGCTCGACGTGCTCGCGATCAACGAGGTGCTCACCAGGCTCGGCAACCGCCCCGGTGCCGCGATCCTGCGCGGTCTGATCGCCGCGCCGCCCGAGACGAGCGAGACGTTCGTCGAGGCCTATCTGGGCATCTGCACGCACTTCGGTGTCGACCGCCCGTCCGTCGACGTCCATCTCGACATCGGCCTCCCGACGCTCGGCCAGATCGACCTCGTCTACGAGCACGCGAAGGTCATCATCGAGCTCGACGGCGCGCAGACCCACATGACCCGCAAGCGCTTCGAGGAGGGCCAGCGACGAGACGCCTACCTCAGCGCCCGCGGCTGGCTGACGCTCCGGTTCACCTGGCGCCGCATCCACCACGACGCCGCCGCGGTCGCGAGCGAGGTCACCGCCACGCTCGCGCTCCGCGGCTCCGTCCATCGCTAATAGCGGTAGTGCTCAGGCTTGTACGGGCCTTCGACCGCGACGCCGATGTAGGCGGCCTGGTCGGGCCGCAGCTCGGTCAGCTTCACGCCGACCGCGTCGAGGTGCAGACGGGCGACCTTCTCGTCGAGGTGCTTGGGCAGGACGTAGACCTGCTTCTCGTACTCGTCGTTCTTGGTCCACAGCTCGATCTGGGCGATCGTCTGGTTGGTGAACGAGTTCGACATCACGAACGACGGGTGGCCGGTCGCGTTGCCGAGGTTCAGCAGGCGTCCCTCGGAGAGCAGGATGATCGAGTGGCCGTCGGGGAAGACGTACTCGTCGACCTGCGGCTTGATGTTGATCCGCTCGATCCCGTCGACCTTCTCGAGGCCGGCGACGTCGATCTCGTTGTCGAAGTGGCCGATGTTGCCGACGATCGCCTGGTGCTTCATCTTGGCCATGTCGGCGGCCATGATGATGTCCTTGTTGCCGGTCGTCGTGATGAAGACGTCAGCGGTGTCGATGACGTCTTCGAGCCGCGCGACCTCGTAGCCCTGCATCGACGCCTGGAGCGCGCAGATCGGGTCGATCTCGGTGACGATGACGCGGGCGCCCTGGGCGCGGAGCGACTCAGCCGAGCCCTTGCCGACGTCGCCGAAGCCGCAAACGACGGCGGTCTTGCCGGCGAGCATCACGTCGACGGCGCGGTTGATGCCGTCGACCAGCGAGTGGCGGCAGCCGTACAGGTTGTCGAACTTCGACTTCGTGACGGAGTCGTTGACGTTGATCGCCGGGAACAGCAGCTCGCCGATCTTCGCCAGCTCGTAGAGGCGGTGGACGCCGGTCGTCGTCTCCTCGGTGACGCCCTTGATGCCCTGGCCCATGCGGGTCCACTTCTGCGGATCGGCGGCGACCGAGTCGGTCAGCAGCTGCAGGAAGACCTTGAACTCCTCGGACTCGCCGGTCGACGGGTCCGGCACGGCGCCGGCAGCCTCGTACTCGGTGCCCTTGTGGACGAGCATCGTGGCGTCGCCACCGTCGTCGAGGATCATGTTCGGCCCGTCGTGGCCCGGCCACGTCAGCGCCTGCTCGGTGCACCACCAGTACTCCTCCAGCGTCTCGCCCTTCCAGGCGAAGACGGGGATGCCCTGCGGATCCTCGGGCGTGCCGTTCGGCCCGACCGCGACCGCGGCGGCGGCGTGGTCCTGCGTCGAGAAGATGTTGCAGGAGACCCAGCGGACCTCGGCGCCGAGCGCGACGAGCGTCTCGATCAGCACGGCGGTCTGGATCGTCATGTGGAGCGAGCCCATGATGCGCGTCCCGGCGAGCGGCTGCGCGGCGGCGAACTCCTCGCGGGTCTTCATCAGGCCGGGCATCTCGTGCTCGGCGAGGCGGATCTCCTTACGACCGAACTCGGCGAGCGAGAGATCGGCGACCTTGAAGTCGGTGTGGGTGGCGGTGGCGCTCATGCTGGTGTTGTCTCCGTGGGGGTGCGGCGCGCGCGAACGACGTCGAGCAGCGCGGTGTGTTTGTCCTTCTCGAATGCGAGCCAGTCGCGGTCAGCGACCTCGGCCGGACGGCGCGGCTCGGCGTCGAGCCAGCCGTCGATCGAATCGCGAAGCTCGCGATCCCTGCGGAGCCGCTGCGCGAACCCGACCTCACCGAGGGCGATGTCCTGTGCTGCCAGCAGTTCCTTCAGCGTGCGCAGGCGCTGCAACTCGGCCGCCCCGTACAGGCGGTAGCCGGACGGCGAGCGCCGGGGCTCGATCAGCCCCGCCTGTTCGACGTACCGGAGCATCCGCGCCGACCAACCTGTGGTCGCCGCAGCCTCGTTGATGGTCAGCGCCTCGGACACGCGGTGGCAACCTTACCACAGGCGTGTCAAGGTTGTGCTTGGCTTCGCCGAGCATTGCGCGAACGGCCTCGCCTTCGCGCGGCTGCAGGGTGGTTCGGCGAATTCCCGGCGCTAGCGTTTCTCGACGATGATCCGCACCCTGCTCGCCGCGGCCGTCGCGGCACCGTGGGTGCTGTGGGCTGTGGTCCGTGTGCGTGGCGGCGAGACGTCCGCCGCGCTGACATCAGCGCTGTCGTTCACGCCGTACGCAGCACTGACGGCGATCGTGCCGGTGGTGGTCGCGCTGTTGCTCCGGCGGCGGCTGGTCGCACTCGCGGCGCTGATCCCCGCGGTCGCGCTGATGTCGTTCGTCGTCCCGCGCGCGACCGGCGGCGCCGACGCCGCGACCGCAAGGACGCCGCGGCTCACCGTGATGAGCGTCAACCTCCACATCGCCGGAGCCGACCCGGCCGACGTGCTCCGGCTCGCTCGCGAGCACGATGTCGATGTGCTCGCCGTGCAGGAGTCCGACCCGGTCTGGATCGAACGTTTCGACGAGGCCGGAGGCCTGGCCGTCTTCCCCCATCTGCGCGCACAGCCCGAAGACGAGGCGCTGTTCTCGCGGCGCCGCATGGGCGCGACCGGCGTGCGCAGTCTGCCCGAGGGCGACGTTGCGCTCGGCGACGCGACGCTCCGCTTCAGCGTCATCCACCCACGGCCACCGCTGTCAGGCGCATGGATGGACAGCTGGCGCGAAGAACTGGTCGCGATCCCAGACGCCGACGACGTGCCGCGCGGCACCGTGCGCGTGCTCGTCGGCGATTTCAACGCGACGCTCGATCACGCCGAGCTGCGCAACGTGCTCGCCCGCGGCTACCGCGACGCCGCCAACACCGTCGGAGCCGGACTGAAGCCGACGTGGCCGGCCGGGCGCCGCTACCCGCCGCTGATCACGATCGACCACGTGCTCACGTCGGGCGACGTACGCGTGCTCTCTTTCGACACGCTCGCGGTCCGCGACACCGATCACCGCGCGATCGTCGTCGAGCTGGCCGCGCCCTGAGCGCGAGCCGCTACTGCGACGCCAGCTCGCCCTTCAGCGCCTCGATCACGTCGACCGGCCCCGGGTCGACGCCGCGCAGCACCGCGAGGTACAGCGAGACGAGATCGCCGAGCAGCACGCCGGAGAAGACGCGCTCCGCGGTCGTCTCCCCCACGGTCGCGACGCGGTGGACCTCGCCGCCGCGCTCGCTGATGAGCGCAGCGGTCAGCTCGACGCGGCGCGCGATCCGCGGGTGCGAGTCGGAGTCCTCGAGGAAGACCGCGGCGAAGCTGCCGAGCTCCGGCGAGCCCTCCCAGCCGACGAGTTCGTTGTGGCCGTGCTCCGGCAGCTCGTGGCTGAACGCCGGGATCTTCGCGTTCTCGTTGAGCTGCGTCTTCCAGCGGTAGGCGATCGGCGCCGTCAGGCCAGCGCCTGCGACGAGCGGCACGCGCTCGTACAGCGCCCGCGCGAGCTGCTTGGGCAGCGCGTCCTCGGGCGCGTCGGGCCCCCACTCACCGACCAGACGATCGAGATGCTCGGCCGCGACATCGAGCTCGTAGGTAATGCCTGGGCCGGCACCGGCGTGCTGCGCGGCCTCCAAAGCGGCGACGGTCATGTACGCGACCGCGGCCCGCGGCTGGAGCCCGCCGGCGATCGGGATCACCTGCACGCCCTCCTTCCTCGCGAGCTCGGCGATCTGCCCGCCGCTGGTCGCGACGACGCGGCGCGCCCCAAGCGCCCCGGCCGCCTCGTAGCAGGCGAGCGTTTCCTCGGTGTTGCCCGAGTAGCTCGAGCAGAGCACGGTCGTCTCGGGCGTCGTCCACGGCGGCAGCTCATAGCTGCGGGCAGCGAGAACCGGCCGCGAGCAGGTGTCACCGAGGATCGCCCGGGCGAGGCGGCCGCCGATCGACGAGCCGCCCATTCCGGCGACGACGAGCCCGCCGGGGCTGTCGACCGTCTCCAGCGCCGCGGCCTCGGCCTTGAAGACGGCGTCCCGCAGGTGCTCGGGCATCGCGAGAACGTCGGCCAGCTGGTCGCTGAGGTCGACCCTCGAGATCGCGTCGCGGTCAAGTCCCGTTGTGATGGCCATCTCAGTCTCTCCTCGCGCTAGAACCGGATCGCCCGGTCTTCGAGGACCGTACCGGGGAACAGCTTGACGCCATGCGCGAGCTCGTTGCCCGCGCCGATTCTCACGTCGTCGCCGACCATCGCGCGCCCGCGGATCGTCACGCCGTCTCCGATAACCGCGCCGGGACCGATCACCGCGTCGGTGATCTCGCAGCGGTCGCCGATCGTCGCTCCATCGAGCACGACCGATCGCTCGACGCGTGTGTTCGCGCCGACGGTGACGCCGTCGCCGAGCACTACGAGCGGCCCGACGTGGCTGCGGCGGCCGACGGTCACGTTCGCGCCGACCATCGCCGGCGGCACGACCCGCGCCTCGCCGGCCGACAGGCCGGCGCCGGTCGACAGGAACCCTGCGCCGAGCTTCTCGCGGACCGCGGTGACGACGTCGCCGTCGAGGATGTCGTAGGTCGCGTGCAGGTAGCGATCGGGTGTGCCGATGTCCATCCAGTAGGCCTCGCGGTCCGCGACGGCGTGCAGCCCGGCGCCGACCAGCTGCGGCCAGACCTCGCGCTCGATCGACACCGGCCGCTCCGGTGCGACCATGCCGAGGACGGAGCGCTCGAGCACGTAGATGCCGGCCGAGATCAGGTACTCGCGGATGCCGCCGAGCTCGTCGGCGCCCGGCTTCTCGAGGAAGCCGGTGACCGACCCCTCGTCGTCGCAGAGAACGAGGCCGTACGCCGACGGGTCGTCGACCGGGACCAGGCCGAGCGTCGCGGCCGCACCCGATGCTTCGTGCTCACGGATCTGCGCCGAGACGTCGACGTCGGTCAGGACGTCGCCGTTGAGCACGAGGAAGCGGTCGTCGAGCAACGGCTCGCACTCCTTGACCGCCCCGGCGGTGCCGCGCGGCTCCGGCTCGACGACGTAGCGCAAGCGCACTCCCCAGTCCGAGCCGTCACCGAGCGCCTCCTGGATCTGCGTCGGCTCGAAGCCGCAGCTGAGGATCACGTCCTCGACGCCGTGCCCGCGGAGCCACTCGAGCATGTAGGCCATGAACGGCCGGTCGACGAGCGTAATCACCGGCTTCGGCCGTGCGGAGGTCAGCGGCCGAAGCCGCGTGCCCTTCCCGCCGACGAGGATCACTGCCTGCATCGTGCGGCCTGCGGTCAGCGACCGATCCCTTCATACGACAAGCCCGCCGCCTCGACCGCCTCGCGATCAAGCGCGTTGCGCCCGTCGATCACGACCGAGCCGCGCATCGCCGCGGCGACCGCCGCCCAGTCGAGCCCGATGAACTCGTCCCACTCGGTCACGAGCACGACGGCGTCGGCCCCCTCGACGGCGTCGAGCGCCGAGTCGGCGAAGTCGACGCCTTGGATCAGCTTGCGGGCCTCCTCCTCGGCGACCGGGTCGAAACCGGCCACCTGGGCGCCCGCGCCCTGGAGCCGCGCCGAGAGCACGAGCGACGTCGCCTCGCGCATGTCGTCGGTGTTCGGCTTGAACGCGAGTCCGAGCAGCGCGACACGCTTGCCGACGAGCGAGCCGAGGTGCTTTTCGAGCTTGCTCATCACGCGGCGCTTCTGCAGCTCGTTGACCTCGATCACCGAGTTCAGGAGCTGGAAGTGGTAGCCGCTGTTGCCGGCGAGTTGCTTGAGCGCGGTGACGTCCTTCGGGAAGCACGACCCGCCGAAGCCAAGCCCTGCCTGGAGGAACTTCGGGCCGATCCGCGCGTCGAGGCCCATGCCCTTCGCGACCTCGACGACATCGGCGCCGGTCTGCTCGCAGACGTTGGCGATCTCGTTGATGAACGAGATCTTCGTCGCGAGGAAGGCATTGGAGGCGAGCTTGACCATCTCGGCGCTGGCGATGTCGGTGCGCACGAGCGGCGCACCGAGCGGCGCGTACAGCTCGGCGACCGCATCGCCGGCCCAGTCACCGTCGTCGCCCACAACAACGCGATCGGGATTGAGGAAGTCCGCGACCGCCGTGCCCTCCTTCAGGAACTCCGGGCAGGAGACGTAGCGAAAACCCTCCTTGCCCTGCTCGGAGAAGGCCCTCTTCACCGAGGCGCCTGTGCCGACCGGCACCGTCGACTTCATCACGAGCGCATGGCTGTCGGACGCGGGCATCGCATCGACAACGGCGTGGACCGCCGAAAGATCCGCATCTCCCGAGTACGTCGGCGGGGTGCCGACGGCGACGAACAGCAGCCGCGCATGCTCGAGCGCGTCGGAGATCTGCGTGCTGAACGTCATCCGCTCGCGGTTCTTCTCGATCAGCTCGGTCAGGCCGGGCTCCCAGATCGGGATCTGGCCCTGCTTGAGCCCCTCGATCTTCGCCTCGTCGATATCGATGCAGTAGACGTGGTTTCCGAGCTCGGCGAAGCCGGCCGCGGTCACGAGGCCGACATAGCCGGTGCCGATGACGCCAATAGGTTCCCGCTCAGACATAGGCGCGAGAGAGTACCCGGCGCGAGCGGTTAGTTGATTCTGGACACGGAGCGCGCGATCGCCTGCATCTGCGCGTTCGACAGCGAGTAGAGCAGCGTGTTCGAGACCCAGTAGCGGGCGCCGGACGAGCGCCAGGCGACGAGCCGGATGCGGCCGCCGTCCTCGTAGATGTCGTAGGTCCGGCCGCCCGACTTCCTGCTCCGCGAAGGGCTGTCGAGGATCGGCGGGGCGTCCCAGGTCGTTCCCTGGATGCCGTAGTACTGGCCGAGCTCCCCGGTCCGGACGACGATCCGGTAGGCGCGATGCTTGCGATTGCCGCGGTCGCGGATCGTGTAGGCGCGCGAATGGTCGGGCAGATAGCCCGAACCGGAGACCATCACCCGCGGATAGAAGATCGGGAACCGCGCCTCGGGCGCGAGCGCGATCGCGACGTCTTCGGCCGGGCGCGGGTTGCGGGTCAGGCCCCGGCCCTGAGCGCTCGGTGTGCTCCGGGCCCTGCTCGCCTTGCGTGCGCTCCGTTTGCGCGCCGTGCGCCGCTGGGAGCTCGGAGTCACCTTGCGCGGCTCGCCTTCGGCGTTCTTGAAGCGCTCGACCAATGCGTCCAGCTTCTCTTTGGAGACCGTCACGTACGACGGGCCGATCTCGCCCTCGAACTGGATCTCCTGAACCGGCTGCTCGGCCGAGTCGACGACCAGCTTCATCAGCCGCAGGATCGCGTCGCTGTCGCGGATGTCGGTCTGCGTGTACGCGCCGAAGATCTTCAGCAGCTCCTTGCGATCGTCGAACAGGTCGCTGACGCCGATCTGATTGCGCGCGTCCGTCAGGAACTGCTGCTGGCGCGCGGCCCGGATCACGTCGTTGTCGAAGTGCCGGTAGCGCACGTAGTCGAGCGCGTCCTGGCCGCAGAGCTTCTGGTAGCCGGCCTCGACGTCGATCACGGCGTAGTTCGGGCCGCCGCCGAACGGCGGCGCGTTGTCGTTGAAGTACTTGCGATCGACGTCGGTGTAGATGCATCCGAGCCGGTTGACCGCCCGGCGGAAGCCACGGAAATTGACGGTCACGACGTGGCTGATCGGGATCCCGAGCAGCTCTCGGACCGTGCGCACGGCGAGCGCCGGGCCGCCGATCGCCATCGCCGCGTTGATCTTGTCGGTGCCATGACCGGGGATCTTCACCTTGAGGTCGCGCGGTATCGACAGCACGGCGGTCGCCCCGCGGTCCGGGTCGAGCCGCACCAGCATCATCGTGTCCGAGCGCACGGGATCGCCCTTGTTGACCCCTCCCCATCGCTTGTCGGCGCCGAGCAGGAGGATCGTCTGCGGACCGCCGGGGTCGACCCTGTCGAGCACGCCGGTGTCGAAGCCGGGGCCGCGGCTTTCGGAGTTGAAGGCGTCGACGAGACTGTCGAGCTCGAGCAGGGCGGCCGTCGCGACCGTGGTCGCGCTGCAGAAGACCACGACGAGAGCGGCGAGCAATGCTCGCTTCAGCATCTCGCGCGCGGGGCGCGCGGGGGCGTGTTCTGGGGACTGCTCGCTCATCGCGTGTTCTGGCTAGCGGTTCCGCATCCGCGTCAGCGACGCGGCGATGCCGAGCATCTGGCCGTTCGTGAGGCGGAGGGAAAGAGTGTTGGAGACCCAGTACACCGCCCGGCCCCTGCGCCAGGAGACGAACCGGAGCCGCCCCCCGGAACGGTAGAGCTTCAGCGTGCGGCCGCGAAGTCGGGTCGTCGCATCGGGGTGGGCCAGCACCGGCGGCGTCGTCCACGTCGTGCCCTGGATCCCGTAGTACTGGCCGTCGATCTCGCTCTGGCGGATCACCAGCCGGTAGGCCTTGTGCGGCCGGTCTGCGCGGTCCCGGATCGTGTATGTCCGAGGCCGGACGCGGCGGTCGGTGTCGGGCGCGGCGTACTGCCCCTGCGGCGTGATCTTCGCCGGGTAGTAGAGCGGGAAGCCGACCTCGCCGACCTCGCCGTCCTCGACGGCCTGCCGGCTCGCCTGGCGGCCGGCGGCGCTGCCGTCGACGAGCCTCGCCGCCTTGATCTTCTTGGTCTCCGAGCGCGTGCGCTTCTTGGTCGCCTTCGTCTGCTTCTTCGGCGGCGTCGCATCCATGAAGCGGCGGGCGGTCCGCGCGAGCGCGTCCGGGCTCGCCTCGACGAAGTCCCCGGTCAGGGTCGCGGGAAACTCGACCTGGACGACCGGCTTGTCGCTCGAGTAGAGCGCGAGCTTGCCGAGCCGCAGCGCGCCCTTGACGGTCCCGAGTCGCTTGTCGGTCTGCGTGTTGCGGCGCATGATCCTGATCAGCTCGTCGAGGTTGCCGACGAGCTGCGACGTGCCGACCTGATCCTTGGCCGAGCGCAGGAAGTCCTGCTGGCGGGCGGCGCGGACGAGGTCGGAGTCGGCGTGCCGGAAGCGGACGTAGTCGAGCGCGCGCTGGCCGCAGAGCCGCTGGTAGCCGGGCTCGACGTCGATTTCGGCGTAGTGGGCACTGACCGGCAGGCCGACGTTCGAGTGGTAGTAGCGGCGGTCGACATCGGCGTAGACGCAGCCGATCGCGCTGACGGCTTGGCGGAAACCGCGGAAGTTGACGTTGACGATGTGGTGGATCGTGACCCCGGGCAGCAGCTCCTCGATCGTCCGGCGCGTCAGGTCGGGGCCGCCGATCGAGTAGGACGCGTTCAGCTTGTCGGTGCCGTGTCCGGGGATCTGCACCCTCAGGTCGCGGGGCATCGACAGCACCGACGTGACGCCGCGGTCCGGGTTCATGCGCACGAGCAGCATCGTGTCCGAGCGCGACGGGTTGCTCTGCCGCAGCGCCGGGTTGTTGGCCTTGAGGTCGGCCCAGCGCCGGTCGGAGCCGAGCACGAGGATCGTCTGCGCGCCGCCGGGCGGAGCCTCGGGGATAGGTTCGAGCGTGCGGATCGACGGGCCGGCAGACGCCGGCGCCGCGACGTAGTCCTCGATCGTCAGCAGCGCGGTGGTCGCCGTCGCGGTAGCGGCGAGCACGACAACGAGCACGACCGCGATGCTCGCGCGCCCGAGGAACCTGAGTCCTTCGCCGCCACCGGGCGGCTGCCAGCGGGTGTCGCTCACGCGGCCCCGCCGTCGACCGCGCGAAGCGTCGTGTTGTCGTTACCGGCCAGGCGGCCCGGCAGAGCCCGGGCGAAGTCGACGAGTGCCTGCCGGTATGCGGCCAGCGAGCTGATCGACACCCATTCGTCGGGCCCGTGGTGGCCGGCGCCGACCGGGCCGAACTCGACGGCCGGGATGCCGGCCTCGAGGAACGAGACCGCGTCCGAGGCGCCGTCGCGGCCGACCGACATCGCCTCGCCTTCGATCGACCGGCCGATGCCGTCACGCAACGCGCGCACGTACGGGTTCGTCCGCGACACGACCGCGGGCTTGCGGATGAAACTCTGCAGGATCTCGACGTCGCCGATCGCCCGGATCTGCCCGAGCAGCTCACCGGGGTCCTGAGTTGGCAGGTAGCGGATGTCAACGTCCATCGTGCAGCGGTCGGGGACCTTGTTGAACGCGTCGCCTCCCTCGATCCGCGCGAGGTTGATCGAAGGCCGGTCGAAGAGGTCCGAAGACTCACGGCTGAACGGCAGCGTCTCGATCCGGCGGAACGCGTCGTGCGCCTTGAGGATCGCGTTGTCTCCGAGCCATGGGGTCGAGCCGTGGGCGGCGACGCCGCTGACGGCGACGCGGATCGCGAGCACACCCTTCGCCTGCACGCCGATGTGGAGGTCGGTCGGCTCGCCGGTGATCGCGAAATCGCCGGTCAGGCCGCCTGCGACGAGCACGTCGGTCGAGCGGTCCGAGATGTCCTCTGCCTCCTCGTCGGGCACGCAGACGAAGCGGACGCGGACGTCGTCCTGGGCGGCGAGCTCGGGCAGCGCCAGCATCATCGCGGCGACGGCGCCCTTCATGTCGTAGGCGCCGCGACCGAACAGCCGGTCGCCCTCGACGCGTGGCTCGAACTGAGCCGCGTACGCCGGGACGACGTCGATGTGGCCGTGGAGGATCACCGTCGGGGCGGTCTCGGACGCCGCCCCGACGTCGAGCCGCAACACCGGCAGGCCACGGTGCTCGACTGAGGAGACCGGCAGGTCACGCGCCTCGAGCCACCCCTTGACGAACCCGGCGGCGGCCCGCAGGCCCTCGGCCGTCGAGGTGTCGTAGGTGATCAGGCGCTCGGTGAGAGCCCGTTCATCCATTCCCGGTCAGGCTACCCCGCGGCCTAGACGTCGGCGGCCTGCCGCTGCGCACGCACGTTGGCGGCGGCGGGCTGAGCGAGCGGCTCGAGCCGGACCGGGGTCGAGTGCAGCGCGCGCAGACGGACCTCGCGCCAGCTCAGCCCTTCTCCGAGCAGCGACGGCGCACCCATGATGAAGGCGGTCGCGATCTCCACCGCCTGCAGGACGATGCCGTAGCCGAGTGCGTCCTGGACGCTGATGCCGTAGCCCTTGTGGAGCACGAACACGCATGCGGCCTGAAACACGCCGAGGTTGGAGGGAGTTGCGGGCAACACGGCGCTGACATTGACGGCGAAGAGCACGGCGGCCGCCGCGCCGATGCCAGCGCGGTCGTCGAGGCCGAACGCGACGAGCAGGAAGTAGCACGAGAGCCACTGGACGACCCAGGCGGACAGCTGCAGGACGACCGCGGCGGGCCCGCGGCGCGGATCGGCGAAGACGCGTAGCCCGTCGCGGACCTGGCTGAGCCCGCTGCGAGCTTTACGGATCGCGGCTGCGACGCGATGCGAACCGCCGGCCGAGCGGCCGAGGAGCACCGGCCCGAGTGCGACGGCGGCGACGATCAGGACCGGCGCGATCGCCACCAAGGCAAGCGCGTTGTGATGGCGATCGAAGACGTCGACGGTGGCGAACATGACGCCGCCGAGGATCAGCAGCGCAACGATGTTGAGCAGCGTCTGGGAGACGATCGTTCCGAGCACGGTCGGCAGCGCCTCGCGGGGCCGGCCGAG
>WBZP01002050.1_pt1 | contig 23797 bp, 18 predicted proteins | sample 5204301 | NCBI WGS metagenome assembly WBZP01 (sample SAMN12412401, study PRJNA552823) | activated sludge metagenome | isolation source: activated sludge from nitrification reactor of wastewater treatment plant... | place: USA: Pennsylvania | collected 2017 | reverse complement strand
CGATCCACTCTCGGCGGCCAACAAGATCATCTGGGCCACCGGCCCGCTCACCGGCACGATGGCCAGCACCGGGGGCCGCTACACGGTGGTCACCAAGGGTCCGCTGACCGGCGCCATCGCCTGCAGCAACAGCGGGGGCTACTGGGGCTCCGAGCTGAAGATGGCCGGCTGGGACATGGTCATCTTCGAAGGCGCCTCGCCCAAGCCCGTGTACCTGCTCGTCCAGGACGATCTGGCCGAGTTGCGCGACGCTTCGCACCTGTGGGGCCAGTCGGTGTGGAAGACCGAAGAGGCGCTCAAGACCGCGCACCATGACCCACAGCTGCGCGTGTCGAGCATTGGGCGCGCGGGCGAGAACCGGGTGCTGTTCGCCGCCGTGGTGAACGACCTGCACCGCGCCGCCGGCCGTTCGGGCGTGGGTGCGGTGATGGGCAGCAAGAACCTCAAGGCGGTGGCCGTGCGCGGCACCAAGGGCGTGGGCAATCTGCACGACCCCAAGGGCTTCATGCGGGTCACGATGGAGAAGAAGAAGATCCTGCACGACAACGGCGTCACCGGCCAGGGCCTGCCGACCTATGGCACCCAGGTGCTGATGAACGTGGTCAACGAGATCGGCGCCCTGCCCACGCGCAACCACCGGGACGTGCAGTTCGAGGGCGCGAAGGACATCTCGGCCGAGGCGATGGCCACGCCACGTGCCACCGACGGCAAGAAGCACCTGGTCACCAACCAGGCCTGCTTCGGCTGCACCATCGCCTGCGGCCGCATCAGCAAGATGGACAAGGGCCACTTCACGGTGGAAAACAAGCCGCAGTACTGGGGTGCCAGCGGCGGCCTGGAATACGAGGCCGCCTGGGCGCTGGGTGCGGCCAACGGCGTCAATGATCTCGAAGCGCTGCAATACGCCAACCTGCTGTGCAACGAACAGGGCATGGACCCCATCTCCTTCGGCGCCACCATCGGCGCGGTGATGGAGCTTTACGACATGGGCGTGCTCACGAAGGAGCAGATGGGCATCGACGCCAAGTTCGGCAGCGCCCAGGCGCTGGCCCACTTCGCCGAGATCACCGCCGCGGGCGAGGGCTTCGGCAAGGAGATCGGCCAGGGCTCGGCGCGCCTTTGCAAGAAGTACGGTCACCCCGAGCTGAGCATGACGGTCAAGGGCCAGGAGTTCCCGGCGTACGACAGCCGCGGCATCCAGGGCATGGGCCTGACCTACGCCACCAGCAACCGCGGCGCCTGCCATCTGCGCAGCTATACTGTGGCTTCCGAAGTGCTGGGCATTCCGGTCAAGACCGACCCGCTCACCGCCGAAGGCAAGCCCGAACTGGTGATCGCCTTCCAGGACGCCACCGCCGCGTTTGACTCGGCCGGCATCTGCATCTTCACCAGCTTCGCCTGGGGCCTGGCCGACGTCGCGCCACAGGTGGCAGCGGCCTGCGGGCCGGAGTTCACCCTGGAGAACCTGGCCAAGATCGGCGAACGCATCTGGAACATGGAGCGCGACTTCAACAACAAGGCCGGCTTCAGCAGCAAGGACGACAACCTGCCGCCGCGCCTGCTCAACGAGCCGGCCAAGTCCGGCCCGGCCAAGGGCCTGGTGAGCAAGCTGCCCGAGATGCTGCCCAAGTACTACGCCGCGCGCGGCTGGGACGCAGACGGCCAGGTCAAGGCCGACACCCGGGCACGATTGGGCCTCTGAGCACGGCGGCGCCTGCCGAACTGAACTGCAAGGCGGTTTTCGGACCGCCTTGCCTCTTTGGGATACCGCAATGCAACACCTCATCCTGGGTGCAGGGCCGGCCGGCATCATCGCCGCCGAAACCGTGCGCAAGCACGCGCCGGCCGATGCCATCACGGTGGTCGGCGACGAGCGCGAGCCACCCTACTCGCGCATGGCCATTCCCTACCTGCTCACCGGCAGCGTTGACGAAAATGGCACCCTGCTGCGGCGCGGCACCGACCACTTCGCCGAACAGCGCATCACGCTGCTCAACGGCCGTGCCGCCTTGGTGGACACGCAAGCGCGCGTGGTGAAGCTCGAAAACGGCAGTCAGCTGCCCTTCGACCGCCTGCTGATCGCCACCGGTTCCTCGCCGGCCACGCCGCCCATTCCCGGCATCCAGGGCCCGGCCGTGCATCCGTGCTGGACCCTGGCCGACGCGCGCGCCATCCAGGTCCTGGCCAAGCCCGGGGCACGGGTGGTGCAGATGGGCGCCGGCTTCATCGGCTGCATCATCCTGGAAGCCCTGGCCTCGCGCGGCGTCAAGCTCACCGTGGTGGAGATGGGCGACCGCATGGTGCCGCGCATGATGGGCCCGGTGGCCGGCACGATGATCAAGCAGTGGTGCGAGGGCAAGGGCATCACTGTCTTTACCGGTACACGCGTGGACGCGATCGAGCGCGACGCCACTGCGGTGCTGAAAGTGCGCCTGTCGAACGGCCAGTTGCTGGAGGCCGAGCTTGTGATCAGCGCCACCGGCGTGCGCCCCAACATCGGCTTCCTGCAGGATTCCGGCATCCTGTGCCTGCAGGGCGTGCTTACCGACGAGCACCTGCAGACCAACGTTCCCGGCATCTATGCGGCCGGCGACTGCGCCGAGGCCTTCGACAAGATCACCGGCCGCACCATCGTCAGCGCCATCCAGCCCAATGCCTCCGACCAGGCGCGCGTGGCGGCGCTGAACATGGTGGGCAAGCGAACCGAACTGCCCGGTGTCACCCAGATCAACGTGCTCGACACCCTGGGGCTCATCTCCGCCAGCTTCGGCAAGTGGGACGGCGTGCCCGATGGCGAACATGTGGAACTGACCGACACGGCGGCGGGCCGGCACCTGAGCCTGCAGTTCGACGGCGACCGCCTGATCGGCTGCAACGCCATCGGCTGGACGCAGCATGTGGGCGCGATGCGCGGGCTGGTGGAGGGCCAGGTGCGGCTGGGCGAATGGAAAGACAAGCTGCTGCGCGACCCCACCTTGCTGATGGAAGCCTACCTGGCCTGTTCGCACGGGCCGACAGGCTTGCCCAGCCGGGCTTGAGGCGCCCACGGATGCTGATCACCTTCAAGCTCTACGCCAGCCTCACCGAGTACCTCCCGATCGACCGGCGCAATGGCAATGCGATGCAGATGGAGGTGCCGGCCGGCGCCACCGTGGCCGAGGTCGTGGCCCGCTTCGCGCTGCCGATGAAGATGGTGCATCTGGTACTGATCGACGGCGTCTACGTGCCCCCGGAGGAACGCGCCACACGGCCGCTGGGCGAAGGCGAGACGCTGGCCATCTGGCCGCCCATCGCCGGCGGCTGAACCGTACGCGCCATGTTCCCGCCCGGGGTGGCCCTGGCCTTCGAACGCGAATACGGCTGCACCGAAGCCGAATGGCTGCGCAGCCTGCCTGCTGCGGTGGCGCCGCAGGCACTGGTGCTGGAACCACCCTCGGCGGCCCACGTGGCCCTGGGCCCGGGGCGGCTTCACCTGCAGTGGTCCAAGCTGCCCCCGCAGCGTCTGGCCTTGCTCGTGATGCCGCGCCTGAACGTGCGCTTCCGCTTCGAGGCGGTGCAAGCGCCGCTGCGCCAGCATTTCATGAACCGCTTCGACCTGGTGCTGCAGCGCGGCGGCGGGTGAGCATCAACAAGGAGCCCCGACATGAACTTCGTCATCATCGGTGCCGGCCCGGCCGGTTTGCGGGCGGCTGAAACACTGCGCGAAAAAGCGCCCGGGGCGCAGATTACGCTGCTCGGCGGCGAGCCGGGTGCGCCCTATGCGCGGATGGCCATCCCCTATGTGCTCAGCGGCGCCATCGGGGAAGACGGTGCGCGCCAGCGGCGCGAGCTGGGTCATCTGCAGGGCCTGGGCGTGCACTACCTCAACCGCCGCGCACTCAAGGTGCACGCGCGGAGCAGCGGCGGCGAGGTCGAACTGGACGACGGCACCCGCCTGCCCTACGACCGGCTGCTGGTGGCCAGCGGTTCCTGGCCCGTGCCGCCACCATTGCCAGGCACGGACCTGCCGGGCGTGCTGAGCTGCTGGACGCTGGACGACGCGCGCCAGATCGCCGCGAGGCTGGTGCCGGGCGCACGCGTGGTGATGCTGGGCGCAGGTTTCGTGGCCGGCGTGTGCATGAAGGCGCTGGTCGACCGCGGCGCGCGGCTTTCGGTGGTGGCCGGGCGTTCGGGCCAGATCCTGCGCTCGATGATGACGCCGCTGGGCAGCGGCATCCTGCAGCGTTGGCTGGAAAGCCGGGGCGTTGAGGTCATCACGCATGGCAAGAGCCTGCGCATCGAGCCCGGCCCGCGCCTGGTGATGGATACGCGCACAATCGGCGCCGAGCTGATCATCCTGGCCACCGGCGTGAAGCCCAGCGTGTCGTTCCTGGAAGGCACCGGCGTGGAGGTACGCAGCGGCATCGTCGTCGACGAGCACATGCGCACCACCGTGCCGGACATCTATGCTGCAGGTGACGTGGCCCAGGGGCGCGACTTCTCCACCGGCCAATGGGTGGTGCACGCGCTGCAACCCACGGCCACCGAACATGGCCGCATCGCCGGCATCAACATGGCCGGCCAGGATGTGGCCTATGGCGGCAGTCTGAGCATGAATGTGCTCGACACGCTGGGCCTCATCTCGCACACCTTTGGCCTGTGGGAGGGCGTGGACGGTGGCAGCGTGGCCGAGGTGGCCGACACCGAGCACAGCCTGTATACACGCCTGTGCTTTGACGGCGACCTGCTGGTGGGCGCGATCACCATCGGCCACCCGCAGAACGTGGGCGCCATCCGCGGCCTGATCCAGACCCGGCGCCACCTGGGCCCGTGGAAGGAGCGCCTGATGCAGGAACCGCAGCGCGTGATGGAAGCGCTGGTCGATCTGAACCAGACCTGAAAAGCCGCCTCAGGCGCAATCGGGGCCTGTGGGCGGCCTGGCGACACGTAAACTGTGCTGCCGGGCCCGAGCAGCCTGCGCCCGCCCTGCGGGCGGGCGCAGGGACTTCCTGATGATGACGCCAGCTTCTCCTGCCGAGGGACCTTCGCCAAATGCGGGGCGGCCCTTTTCTTGTGCGCAGACGGCGCTGGATGGGCTGCAGGCGAGGCTGGCTGCGCCGCTGGATGTGCGGCAACAGGCGGCCGCCCTGAAGGAGGTCTTCGCGGAACGCTGGCCCCGGCTTTCGGCACAACAGACGCAGGCTTTAGGCGTTCTGGTGGCGCCCCTTGTTTTTGCCCATGACCAGGCGATGGCGGCCCAAGCCCAGCGCATCTGCGAGAAGTGCCTCGCCGATCTGGGCGAGCTGACCGATGGCAGCGCCATGGTGTCCAGGGCCTCGGTGCTGGACGCCCTCACGCATACCCGCATCCGCAAGTGGGAAGAGGTGCGCTGGATGCTGACGCTGATCGCCCAGGTCCACGCTTGCGAGGCACGCTCGCTGATCGCCGCCGTCATCGCCAATACCAACCTGCGGCCCATACGGGCCGACAGCCGGGTGGGCGAGAAGATGGAGACCGTCGGCGAGGACATCCACCGCCTGATCGGCGAGATCCTCGGCCGGGCGGCGCGCGAACCTCATCTGCTGGCCGACCTGCGGCTGATGATCAAGCACCTGCCACGGGTCACGCTGGGCGAAGGCAACGACCTGGAACTGGCCTGGGAGCTGGCGCGCTCGATCGACGAGCAGTTCCTCAACAACCACTTCTCCGGCGACCTGCGGGACCGCATCCACGGGCACTTCTCGAACGACGACTACGACCTGGTCAGGGCCTATATCGATTTCCTGACGACGGGGCAGACTACCGAGCTCAAGCGCTTCAATCCATTCTTCCTGACCCAGGCCAGCGATGAACAGGCCTCGCTGGAGGTCCGCAACGGCACTGCGATGGGACCTCGGCTGCTGGCCGAGTTCAGGCTGCTGGAGGGCGCCCTGGAACGCATCGTCAAGCACGAGCCGCAGGACTTCGCGCAAAGTTACCGGGCGGTGGCACGAGATGAGGACGGCCTTGAGACCGGGGTCCGGGACTTCAAGGCCGCCCTGGCCGACGGACGCGCAGCGGATGCCGTCCGGCTTTCAGGCTGCATACGCCGCTACTTCCGCAAGCTGCTGCTGCAATCCTCGGACCCGGGTTACCGCGCACAGCTGGCGATCCTGGATGAGGACGCCGAACGGCTGGTCTACCTGCAGCTGGGGAACTTCATCCGGCGCGTGCAGGCGGCGCCGCAATGGCATCTGCCGGACCTGGCACTCATCCTGGCCGAACTGATGAACCAGCTCGGCGCCTACGGCCGTGTGAGCCTGAACACCGCCGAACTGTGCGCCCACATCAGCGCGGCGCGCGACGGCATCCGCCTGAGCCAGTTGCGGGACGTGGCCCGCCTGGTGATCGATGAACACCAGCAGCTGGGCTACGATTTTCTCGCCCGGTTCCACGACATCGGGCTGGCCGTGGCGGACGGCGACGCGGTGCGCGTGGACCAGTTCATCGGTGCTTTGATGCGGCGCAGTGAACTGGACCTGCATCGCGCCCAGCAGATCGCGACGCTGGTCATCGAAGCGGCCAAACGCCGGCTCGAAGAGGCGGGTGACGTGCGCGTGTTCGAAGCTGACGCGCCGGCCGTGCCGACCGTCGAGCCGCTGTTCTTCGGGCTGCCTGCGGCATGGCCTTCTGCCGGGGCCGGGTCGTTCAGCGACGCCCGGGCACGTTACGGATCCAAGGGCGTCAACCTGGCCTACATGAGCGGGGAAGGCATTCCCGTTCCGGAAGGCTTCGTCCTTCCAGCCGCGCTGGGCGAGTTGCGCCGACGCTTGGGCCGGGCCACCTTCGATGACTGGCTGGACCATCGACTGGTCAGCTGGATCCAGCTGCTGGAGGAGCAGGTGGCCCGCAACGACGGTGTGGCCGTCCGGTTCGGCGATCCGCGCTCGCCGCTGATCCTCTCGGTGCGCAGTGGCAGCGCGGTATCGATGCCGGGGGTGCTGTCCACCATTCCGGACATCGGCATCAACGCCGAGGTCGTGCAGGGCCTGATCGAGCGGACCCGCAATCCCTGGTTCGCCTGGGACACCTATCGCCTGTTCCTGCGCGACTACGCGGTCGCTGCCTGGGGCGTGCACGCCGACCGGTTCAACGACATCATTCCCCGCTTCAAGGCGGCCGAAGGGGTGCAGCACAAGATCCAGCTCTCCGCGCAGGCCATGCAGGCCGTGGCCACGGACTACGAGGCGGTGATCCGGCAGGCGGGCCACGAGCAGGACCTGCGCGCCGTGCTGGCCGACCCCTGGCGGGCACTGCGCGAAGCCATCCATATCGTGCTCGACAGCTGGGAGGACGACGCCGCGCGGGTGTTCCGCGAACAGGAAGGCCTGTCGCATCACTGGGGCACGGGCGTGATCGTCCAGCGCATGCGCTATGGCAACCTCTTCCAGGGCCAGGGCGCCAATGCTCATCCGTCGCTGACCGGGGTGCTGTTCACGCGCGATGTCCACAACGCACGCTTTGCCCCCAACGGCGAATACGTCGTCGGCTCCCAAGGCAACGACATCGTGGCCGCTTATGCGGGCCCCACAACCATCCACACCATTCCCGGTGATCTGGTGGCGCGTCATCCGCTGCTCTACAGCGCACTGGAAGCGGCTGCGCGCAAGGTCGACGCGCTGTTCGGTGCCAATCAGGACATCGAATTCACGGTCGAGGAGGGGCGCCTGTACGTGCTGCAAAGCCGCAACAAACCCTACGAACGCGAACACGCTGTCCGGCTGGATACGACGGGCCATACGCCACTGGCGCGCGGAGTCGGTGTGTCTGGCGGCGGCTTCCGCGGCCTGGCCGGGTTCCTGGCTTCCGACCTGCAAGCGCTGCAGCGGCAGGTGCAGGAACTGAATGCGCAGGCTGGCGAGTCGATCGTCGATGGCATCGTCCTGCTGGCCCATTCGCCGCGTGGTGCGGACATCAACGCCATGCTCAAGCACGCCCGCGGGTGGGTCGTGACCTCCGGTGGAAGGACCTCGCACACCGCCTTGATGGCCAAGCAGCACGACGTGAATGCGGTGTTCGGAGCGGACGACCTGGAAATCGACGAAGCCCGCTGCGAGGCCCGCGTGAAGGCCGGCTCGTCGACCATCCACGAAGGCGAGATCATCAGCATCGACGGCGACGCGCACCGCGGTGAGATCTACAGGGGATCGCTGGCCTTCGAACGCAAGCTCAGCCCGCCCGAGCGGGACCTGGCCGGCGCCTGGCCTTGGCTCAAGGCTGCCTTCCAGCGCGCCGGCTTCAGCGAGCGCAGCTATGGGCTGCGGCTGGCCTGGATCCTCGAGAACGCGCTGGCGCAATGGGTGTTGGGCCCCCTGTTGCTGTGGGTCGCCGGCTGGCCGGCCGACCCCGTCTCGTTGCCGACCGCGGCCTGGGCCATGTTCTTCGCGGCTCACTTCCTTGGCGCCCGAGGCATCGGATGCCCGAGGGTCGGAACCTTGATCGGCGCGGGACTGCTGTCACTGATCGGTGCGCTGTTCCAGATCCTGCCGATGTCGCTGCTGGGCCTGGCGCTGCACCTGACGCTGAACCTGACGCTGAACCTGACGCTGAACCGCTCCGCTGCTCCCGATCGATTCCGCTCGGGTGGCACTCAAAGACACTCGCTGGCAAGCCGCCAAGGGCGTGCCCATCGTGGCCGAGCTCAGGCGTGTGGGTGTGAGCTTCGCATGGGTGGTCATCGACAGCCACCGCCTGCAGGTTGAAACACTGCCGGCGGCCCGGCGCTGCGCTCAGTGACCCGCCGCCGTACGCAGACCCTTGCAGAACAGTTCCAGGCGCTGCACATCAGCCGCCGGCAGATCACCGGCACGCAGCTGCGTCGCGCGCTCGATGCCACGCAGGCGGTGGCTCAGTTCGTCCTCCACCGCGGCGGCTTCGATCAGGTCCTGTTCGGCCAGCGTTTCCTGGCTCCACAGGCCGCTGGCGAACCAGCCGGTGCGCAGGCGCGAAAGCAGGTGCAGCGCCAGGGCCAGCGCGGCCTTCAGCTCTGGCGCTTCGGCTTCCTGGCCCAGGGCTTCGGCGCTGTGCTGTGTGGCCTGCAGCGCGGCGTCCAAGCGGCCGAGCCGGCCCTGCACCGCAGCGGCTTCGGGCTTGTCGCGGGTCGGCAGCTCCATGCGGGCGGCATCGGCGATGCGACCCACCCAGGTCAGGTCGAATTCGCCCGGCACCACGCGCAGCGAGACACTGGCGCGCGCCATGTCGGCCTTGGGCAGGCGCAGTGCCGCCAGCGCAGCTTCGGTCACCGCCAGCATGCAGCCCAGCGGCGAGACCGCCTCTCGCTTGAGCGCATGCGGATAGCCCGAGCCATCCAGGTGTTCGTGGTGTTCGGCCACGGCACGGGCCAGCGCCTTGGGATAGTCGGTGAGCTGGGAAATCAGCAGCTGGCCGACGTGAGGGTGCACCACGAGCTGCTGGTAGCTCTGGAAATCCAGCGAGCGGTCGGCATCGGCTTCGCCATAGCGCGGGTCGATGTACATCTCGCCCAGGTCGTGCAGCAGGCCTCCCAGCATGGCCATCCGCAGCTCCATCGCGGTGCAGCCGTGCGCCAGCATCAGCGCACCGGCCAGGGCCATCGCCTGCAGCGCGTGGTTGAAGGACTCCGGCCGCGATGCCTGGCCGGCGGTCAGCAGAAGTTGCGCCACCGAGTGCAGCGGCAGATGGGCCGCTTCCTGCACAAGCTTGGCCGCACGCGGCTTGAGCAGCGACGACAACGGCGAGGGACGGGCCAGCAGGGCTTCCAGCGCTTCCACCAAAGTGGCCGTGGTGACGCCGTCTTCGGCCATCAGGCAGCTCTCCAGCGGGTTGCGCAACTGGCGGTCCAGCAACTTGCGCTGCAACGCGGTGGACACGGGCATGTCGCGTGCCCATAGCTTGATGCCCGAGATATCGAAGATGTCGCGCGAAGCGATGATGCTCTTGGTCTGCGAAGCTTCCAGGATGGTCGCCAGCGCATGCTGGTTGGCGGTGGAGAAGGGGGCGTTGGACACGGGCGCGGTCATGGGGCTCTCCGTAGGTGCTCGGTTGCCCCAAGGATTTCGGCCACGGCGGACAAAACCTGAAGGGCTGACCATGGGGCTTTGGCAAACAGGCACAGCCCCTACCGGCATGCTGGCAGGACCGACAGTGAGCCATCGCTCGATGAAGCACCAGGGAAGCGCGCAATTCGGCGCTTTGAACCCATGCGTAAAGATCTGCAACAGCCCAAGTCTGAAGTTGCTCCGCGCGAACCCAGCGCACCAAGCAACGGGATAAGTTCTGCAGGCGATGTCCGGTTTGGGCTGCCTGACTCGTTTAGCCGAGTAGGCGGGTTGGTCGGTCTTTGCCGCCTGGGCCTCTTGCCCGCTCTCTTGCGCCCCTGCTCGCCCTGCTGCCCGACCATGGCCAGCGGTTCAAGCGGGGTCTACACCCGTCAAACTCACGGAGGACTTCCGCAATGACCCCACTTTCCGCTCCAGTCAAACCCGTTCTGGCAGCCGGCGACCCCTTGGCCCGCCCGGCCACCAGCTTTGCAGCCCTGGTCCAGGATGTCCGAAGGACCCACCCGGGCGGAGTCGAGCTGGCCCTGATCGGCCTGGCGCCCAGCCCGGCTTACAAGCTCGTGCGCACGTCCAACGGCATCATCGCGATCCTCATCGGGCTGCTGCTGCCGGCGGTGCACAGGCTGGTCAGCCCGGGCAACCCCGAGCTCGCCGTGCTCAAGGGCGCGATCGATCCCGGCAAGGGGTCCATCAGCGTGCTGCTGGTGGACGGGATGCTCAGCCCGGTGGCCGGCCGACTGCCGCACCTTGGCTACCGCGTGAAAATGGAAGACCTTATTGTCTCGAGTTGATGTCCCAGGCAGTGGTGTAGGTTCACAAGCGCGCGGCAAGGTGATGAGTGGTGAGCCCTTAGGGCGAAACACGTAGCGGCTTGCCGCGTGGCGCCCGCGGGCAGCAATGCGTACCGTTACAGATCCTCACGGAAGTGCAGTGGAATACTGGTTGCCAAGCCGCGAGCATTCGGCATCGCTTGCCCTGGGGAACTTGACATGCGCCGCATCCGCTTGCCCGCCTTCGCCTTGTGCATCGCCGCTGCATCGTCGGCCTGCTGGGGCGTCAGCGCGCAGCTGGTGGGCAGCGGCTACAACTCGCCGGTCTTCCTGGCTGCACCCCAGGGCGATCCACGGCTGTTCATCGTCGAGCGCGGCGGCATCATCAAGATCCAGTCGGCCGACGGCACGGTCGGCACTTTTCTGGATATCAGCAGCAAGACGGTGACCAGCGGCGAGCGTGGACTGCTGGGGCTCGCGTTCGACCCGGGCTTCGCCAGCAACGGCCGCTTCTACGTTCAGTACACGAGCTCCGCACCCGGCAACGATGCAGCGATCGTGGAGAGCTACACCGTGCCGAGCAGCAACCCGGCCGTTGCCGACCCCGGCAGCGCCAGGCTGATCATCAGCATCCCCAGCAACGGCCGCAGCAACCACAAGGCGGGCTGGATCGGCTTCAGCCCGACCGATCCTGGAAATCTCTACATTGCCACCGGCGACAGCGGCAGCGGCAACGACCCCGATGGCCGCGCCCAGGACTTGAACTCCAACCTCGGCAAGATGCTTCGCATCACACCGCTGCCCGGTGGGGGCTACGCGGTGCCGGCGAACAACCCCTTCGTCGGCCGTGCCGGCAACGACGAGATCTGGGCCTACGGATTGCGCAACCCGTTTCGCAACAGCTTCGACCGGCTGACAGGCGACCTCTGGATCGGCGATGTCGGCCAGAGCGCGCGCGAGGAGATCAACTTCGAGGCCAGCGGCTTCGCCGGCGGTGCCAACTACGGCTGGCGTTCACGCGAAGGCAGGATCGACAACCCGGGTGTTGGCGACCCGCCGATTGCCGGCGCCATCGACCCGGTATTCGACTATCCGCGAGGCATCGGAGGCTCGGTGATCGGCGGTTATGTGGTTCGCAATAGCCTGGAGACCAGCCTCAACGGCCTGTACCTGTTCGGTGACTTCGTGGCCGGCAGGCTGTTCAGCTTCAACCCCGCCAACCCCGACACCAGCTTTGCCGACCGGACCGCCGAGTTCGGCTCGCCGTTTTCAGGTTTCCAGCTCTCCAGCTTCGGCGAGGACGGACGGGGTGGCGTGTATGCGATGGGCTTGAATGGCAACCTGTACCTGCTGGCAGCCGCCGTGCCCGAACCGGGCAGCTGGGCACTGATGGCCTTTGGCCTGGTCGGACTGGCCAGCGTCTCGGCGCGTGGGCGGCGCAGGCAGAACTGACGCCCCGAGGCCGGACCGGGTGCCGATCAGGCGTGCCCGGCCTCGACCAGCTCGGCGATCAGCAGGCTCTGCACCAGCTTATCCTTGAAGGTGACCGGGTTGTCCAGCTGCATGCGGCGTAGGTAGGGCAGCGCCCGCTCGGGAACCGGGCCGCCCTGGATAAGCTTGAAGATGCCGCCGGACATGGTGCCCAGCTTGTTGCTCATCTTGGCCTTCAGGCCCTTCAGCGCGCGGCCCAGGATCAGTTCTTCAGCGGTGAAGTCGTTGCCGAACGGGTAGGCCGGGAAGACGCCGGCCTCGCGGTAGGCCTTGAAGCGCGCCGCCAGCACCTCGGGGAGGTTGTTGCGGTAGCGCTCGGGAATCTCGTAGTCCACCGGGATCTTGCCGGCCACCTTGGCCTTGGCCAGCAAGTCGGCCTGAAAGCGCGAGTCCGCGACGTTGAGCAGCGCCGCGATGATCTCCTTGTCGGACTTGCTGCGCAGGTCGGCGATGCCGTATTCGGTGACCACGATGTCGCGCAGGATGCGCGGGATGGTCGTGTGCCCGTAGTTCCAGATGATGTTGGAGACGGCCTGGCCGTCCTTGATGCGGTGGCTGCGCAGCATCATCACCAGCCGCCCGTCCTGCAGAGCGTGGGCCATCGAGACGAAGTTGTACTGCCCGCCGACGCCGCTGACAACGCGCCCGTCTTCCAGCCCATCGGAGACGATGCCACCGGACAGCGTGACCATCAGGCAGGTATTGATGAAGCGGCCGTCCTTGCGCTGCAGCGACTTGAGAACCTGGTCGCCGTAGAGGTGGTTGACGTTGTCCACCGTGGTCATGCCGAACAGCTTGTTCTGCTCGTCGCTCATGGCGCGCAGATGCTCGTAGAAGCTCATCGGACCCAGGAAGAATCCACCGTGCATCAGGACGCCGCCCTGCAGCGTGCCGCCCAGGCAGTGCGATGCGATCTGCCGGAAGGACGCCTCGTCGGCGAGGTTGGCCTCGATCTGCAGGCCGTCGGGTGTGTGCAGCTGCCGGCCGACCAGCCTCACTTCGGGGCGCAGCACGCCGAAGCGCTGCAGGAAGTCGACATCCTCCTGGCCCAGCCGCGGCCGCACCGCGCCATGCACCACCAGTGCTTCGAGCATCTGCGGCGTCACCGCCTCGCCGATCCGCCCCTCGTTGAGCAGGCGCTGGATCGTGACGTCGGCGTAGACCTTGCGGCGCAGGATGCCCGCCTTGTACAGCTCAAGGAAGCCGTTGACGAACATCTCCGATGAGCCATAGAGGCCCTTGCCGAACGGTCCGGTGCCACCGATTCTCTGCACCAGCTCGCCGCTGCGCCCGATGATGTCCATGTCGGCAACCACCGAACGGTAGGTCTCGTTGTGCCTGTCGCGCAGGATGATCGAGTAGGCGATGGCGTCGCCCAGCGAACCGATGCCGATCTGCAGCGTGCCGCCGTCCTTGATCAGGGTGCTGACCGCCATGCCGATCATGTAGTCGGCCGCCTCCACCGTCATGTTGGGCGTGCTGAACAGCGTGTAGTCGTAGGCCGGGTTGTCGATGACCATGTCGAAGCTGTCATCAGGCATCATCGCGTCGTGGAACATGAAGGGCAGGTTGTTGTTGATCTGCGCAATCACCGCCAGCCGGCAGCCCTGTGTGCGCTCCAGCTCGCGCAGCATCGGAACGATGGACGGCGTGACATCGGGGTTGCAGCTCAGGCTCAGCCAGGTCCGGCCGTCGATCACCTTCCTGGCCACCAGCTGGGCCAGCACGTTCACGCCGTTGGCCAGCATGTCGCGCGCAATGTGGGTGTAGTTGCTGCTGATGTAGTTCTGCTGCTCGATCGGGTTGTCCAGGAACACGCCGGCCTTCATGAAGAACTCGGAGACTTCCACGTTGGCCGGCAGGCTGCCGCGGCTGAGGTCCTCGAGGTAGTCGAGCGCCGGATAATTGCCCCAGACGCGCTGCGCAAAGGGCTCCAGGAACCGGCGCTCCAGGTCGTTGGAACCCCTGGGCACGGCCAGCGAGAGCGCGGTCAGGATGCGCAGGCTGATGCTGGGGTCCTGGCGCGCCCGGTTGTACAGCGCATTGGCCAGGTGGTTGGGCTTGCCCAGGCCCAGCGGCATGCCCAGCACGACGCGCTTGCCGACCTTGGCAAGGATTGCATCGACGCACGGTTCGACATCGGAGAAGTAGGTAGGTGCTCTGTTGGTCATCGCGGGGTGCACGTTGGATCGATCCCGTTGGTCGGCTTGTTGCATCAGATACGGAACGACACGGCCTCCAGCGCGTCGGTCACCGAGTTGGACTCCTCCAGCAGCTGCAGCACCGCGTCGATGCCCAGCCATTCCTCGATGCTGGCGTTGACACCCGCGATCGCCGCAAAGTTCGCGTAGCGGGCCTTCAGGTAGTCGACCGCTGCATCGGCCCTGGCATCGTTGAACTCGTAGATGCTGAGCGTGGAGATGCCCCCGGCGATGCTGCTGCGCACGTAGGGGCCGGTCAGCTTCATGAAGTCCGGCGCCGGCGCGATGCGGCCGAAGGTCTCGGCCACGCTCATCGCGCAGTCGGCGTTGAAGGTCAAGGTACCCAGCATGATCAACTCGGCTCTCCCTGCAAGAAGGGGCAAGGCCCCGAAGGACGGCAAGAATAAACTGCAGCCTGCTTCAACCCGACACGACCATGGCAACGACGCACCCCGGGCTGGCGTGGCAGATCCTCGTATTGCCCGCGCTCGGAGTACCGGCGCAGGTGTACACGCCGTTGCTGGACGCACTCGACGCCCTGCCCGGCACGGCCTCGGCGCTGGTGCAGGGTCCGGCAGCCGAAGCGGGCTGGCGAGCCGCCGTCGCGGCGCGTGGCCAGGGTTACCTGGCCTGGTTGCAGGCGTTGGAGGCACAAGTCGAGCAGCGGCGCCGCGCCGCGCCGGGCAGCCGTGTGCTGCTGCTGGGCCACAGCATCGGCGGCCACCTTGCGCTGCTCGTGCTGGCGCGCCGCGTCGTTGCGATCGACGGTCTGGTGCTGGTGGCCAGCGGCACGCCGCACTGGCAGGCGTTTTCGCCGGCGCAGCAGCGGCGCATGCGCCAAGGTCTGCGCGTGATGGCCATGGTGCTGCGGCTGTGGCCGTGGTACCCGGGCGACTGGCTGGGTTTCGGCGGCCGGCAGCCGCGGCAGTTGATGCGCGACTGGCTCGGCCTGGCACAACGCGGCAGCTTCGGCGCGATGGCCGGGCTGTCCGGGATCGACGAACTGCTGCGCCAAGCGCAGGGCCGGGTGCTGGCGGTAGGTATCGAAGGTGACAGCCTTGCACCGCCCGAGGCGACACGCCGGCTTCTCGCTGCGGCTCCGGGCCTGAGCGTGCTGCACCGGCAGACTTGTAGCGAACGCCTTGAGCGCGAAAGCCCGACGCGGCGCCACAACCTGTGGCCGAGGGAGCCGCAGGTGGTGCTGCCCCTCATCCAACGGTGGCAATCCGATCAGTGGCCCGAACCGGGATCGCTGCACGTTGACCCCCTCCGATGAGTCTGCGGCGGCCCTGTCGGGCAGGCGCGTCCCAGCGCGCGCCATGGGCGGTGTTCAGCCGCGCCCGGCCCGCTTGCCTCGGCCCCTGGGTGCAGTCAGCGTTTCGTAGAGCTGCGCGAACTCCAGCGTCAGCTTGTGCCTCGGATCGAGGTGGATCATCGGGCGTGCCTGTTCGTGTGACTCCTTGATCCTCACGCTGCTGCTCAGGTAGGGTTGCAGCACCGGCAGCCCTTCATCCAGCAGTTCCTGCACCGTGCGCTGCGGCAGGCTGGCGCGCGGCTGGAACTGGTTGACGACGATGCCTTCCACCACCAGCGCGGCGTTGTGATCGGCCTGGATTTCGCTCACCGCCTCGATCAGGCCGTACAGAGCCCGGCGGCTGAAGTCGTCGCAGTCGAAGGGAATCAGGCAGCCCTGCGCCGCGATCAGTGCCGAGCGGGTATAGAAGTTCAGCGCGGGCGGCGTGTCGATCCAGATCTGGTCGTAGGCCGCGTCCAGTTCGTTCAACGCGTCGCGCAGCTTGTAAATCTTGTAGCGGCTTTCCAGCTTGCCATGCAGCTCCTCCAGCGCGGCGCCGGCTGGCATCAGCCGCAGGTTCTCCCAGGGCGTGGGCACGATGAAATCGGCGGTCCTGGGCGGACGCATGCTGAACTTGAGCGTGCTGTCGAAGAAGCCCGCGGCACCGGCCGCATCGGCATGTTCCGTATCGGCCAACGCGCCCAGCAGGTAGCGGCTGGTATTGCCCTGCGGATCCAGGTCGATGACCAGTGTGCGCTGGCCACCATGCGCCGCCAGAGCCGCCAGGTTGCAGGCGATGGTGGACTTGCCGACGCCCCCCTTCTGGTTGAAGACGACACGGCGCATGCCAGGCTCCCAGTTGATGCGATGTGCCGATTTTGCACCGCAGCATCGTCGCGGCGGCCGCAGCCGCCGGTCAACCGGACCAGACTGTCGCGTGCAACCCGAATCCGCGACCGCGGCTCACCTGCTCACGCGCACGAATCCCATCGCGGCCTGCATCAGCTCGCGCGTGTAGGCGGCTTGCACACGCTGCGCCGCCAGGTCGGCCGCGTCGATCTGCTCCACCACCTGACCGCGCCGCATCACCATCAGCCGCTGGCACAGGTGCGTGACCACCGCCAGGTCGTGGCTGACCATCACGAAGCTCAGGCCATGGCGCGCGCGCAGGCTTTCCAGCAGGTTCAGCACCTCGGCCTGCACCGATGCGTCCAGCGCCGAGGTCGGCTCGTCCAGCAGCAGCAGCTGCGGCTGCAGGATCAGCGCCCGCGCCACCGCGACGCGCTGGCGCTGTCCACCTGAGAGCTGGTGCGGGTAGCGGAAGCGAAAGCCCTGCCCCAGGCCGACCTCGTCCAGCGCCTGCGCGATGCGCGCCTGGGCGTAGCCGATGCCGTGGATGGCCAGCGGCTCGGCCAGGATGCGGTCCACCGTCTGGCGCGGGTGCAGGCTGGCGTAGGGGTCCTGGAACACCATCTGCACCTGGCGGCGAAAGGCCTTGCTGCCTGGCATGGGCAGATCGCCCTGCCCTACCAACGCCACCTGCCCGCTGCGGCGCGGCGCCAGGCCGCAGATGGCACGCAGCACCGTGCTCTTGCCCGAACCCGATTCGCCCACGATGCCGAAGCTCTCACCCGGCGCCACTTCAAAGCTCACGCCGTCCAGCGCGGCAAAGCCGTCGTAGACCACGCTCAGGTCCCGCACGCGCAGGCCGATGCCGGTGCTGGTCACGCTGCCGCCCATTCGGACTGGCGTTCCAGCGTGGGCAGGGGGTGTTGCGGCTGGCCCAGCCGCGGCAGGCAGTTGAGCAGGCCACGCGTGTAGGGGTGGCGGGCCTTGTGCAGTTCGCCGGCGGCGACTTCCTCCACCACGCGCCCGGCGTACATCACCAGCACACGGTCGCAGAAGGACGACACCAGCCGCAGGTCGTGCGAGATGAAGACCAGCCCCATGCCACGTTCGCGCACCAGGCGGTCGAGCACACCCAGCACCTGCAGCTGCACCGTGACATCCAGCGCCGAGGTGGGTTCGTCGGCGATCAGGAGCTCTGGGCCGGCGATCAGCATCATCGCGATCATCGCCCGCTGGCCCATGCCACCGGAGGCCTCGTGCGGGTACAGGCGCACCAGGCGCTGCGGGTCTTCCACACCCACGGCCACCAGCGCATCGAGCACGCGCTGGCGAACCACGCGCCTTGGCACGCTGGCGTGGCTGCGCAAGGTCTCGGCAATCTGCGCGCCAATGCGCATCACCGGGTCCAGTGCGTATTTGGGGTCTTGCAGGACCATCGCGATGCGGCCGCCGCGCAGGCTGCGGCGCTGGAGGTCCGGGCAGCTGAGCAGGTCGATGCCCGCGAAGCGCAGGCAACGCGCCGTGACCCGGGCGCCAGGTGCCGTCAGGCCCAGGATGGCACGGCCGGTCTGGCTCTTGCCCGAGCCCGATTCACCGACGATGCCCAGGCGCTCGCGGCCGAGCGTGAAGCTGACACCGCGCACGACCTCTGCCAGCCCGCCTTCGCGGTCGGGGTAGGCCACACGCAGATCGTCCACCGTCAACAACGGTGCATCGGCCCGGTCCGCAGGCAGGGATTCCATCAGGTGTTCAGCGTTGGCCACTGGGAAGACACCGCGTCATCACGCCTGCGCCCTGGGGTCCAGCGCATCGCGCAGCCCGTCGCCCAGCAGGTTGAAGGCCAGGCTGACGATGAAGATGGCCGCGCCGGGCGCCGCGGCCACCCACCACTGGTCCAGCACATAGGCGCGGCCGGCGGCGATCATCGCGCCCCACTCCGGCAGGGGCGGCTGCGCGCCAAGGCCCAGGAAGCCCAGTCCGGCCGCGGTCAGGATGATGCCCGCCATGTCCAGCGTGACGCGCACGATGACGCTGGGCAGGCACATCGGCATCACATGGCGCAGCACGATGCGCCACGGGCTGGCGCCCAGCAGCTTGATGGCACTGATGTAGTCGGCCTGGCGGATGGACAGCGTCTCGGCACGGGCGATTCGAGCGTAGGGTGGCCAGGACGTGATGGCGATGGCAATGACCGCGTTCTGAATGCCCGGCCCCAGCGCGGCGACGAAGGCCAGCGCCAGGATCAGCTTGGGAAAGGCCAGGAAGATGTCGGTGATGCGCATCAGCGTCGCATCCAGCCAGCCTCCGGCATAGCCCGCCACGGTGCCGACCAGCAGGCCCACCGGCGCGGCCAGCACCGCCACCAGCGTCACCACGACCAGCGTGATGCGCGCACCGTGCATCAGGCGGCTGAGGATGTCGCGCCCCTGGTCGTCGGTGCCGAACCAATGCGCCGCCGACGGCGCCTGCAGTCGTTGCGTGAGCTCGCCCACGCTGGGCGCAAAGGGCGCCAGGGCGTCGGCCAGCAAGGCCACGGCCACCAGTGCCAGCACCAGCACCAAGCCGGTCAGGGCCAGCCGGTTGCGCGCAAAGCCCAGCCAGCCGGCATAGGCGCGGCCCAGCGCCGCCTGCCGGCGAGAAGCCGGCTTCCCGCTCAGCAGCCATCGGGCCAGCTCGCTCATCGCGTGTCCCGCGTGCGCGGGTCCAGCAGCCGGTACAGCAGGTCCGACAGCAGGTTCAGCCCGATGAACACCGTGCCCACGACGATGGTGCCCCCCAGTACCGCGTTCATGTCGGCGTTCTGCAGCGAGTGGGTGATGTAAAGGCCCAGCCCCGGCCAGGAGAAGACCGTCTCGGTCAGCACGCTGCCTTCCAGCAGGCCGGCAAAGGACAGTGCCACCACCGTGACCAGTGGCACCAGTGCGTTGCGCAGCGCGTGGCGCCAGATGATGCGGGCCTCGCTCAGGCCCTTGGCGCGTGCCGCGACGATGTACTCCTGCGCCAGTTCGTGCAGCATGAAGCTGCGCGTCATCCGGCTGATGTAGGCCAGCGAGAAGTAGCCCAGCAACGAGGCCGGCAGCACCAGGTGCGACAGGGCGTTGCGAAAGCCCTCCCATTCGCCGGCCAGTGCCGCGTCCAGCAGCATCAGCCCGGTGCGCCGCTCGATGCTGTATTCGAAGGCCACGTCGATGCGTCCCGGCCCGGCCACCCAGCCCAGCTTGGCGTAGAACAGCACCAGCGCCATCAGTCCGAGCCAGAAGATCGGCACCGAATAGCCGACCAGCGCCATCACCCGCACGCCGTGGTCGGCCAGCCCTCCACGCCTCACCGCGGCCCACACGCCCAGCGGCACACCCAGGCCGGCACCGATCAGGATGCCGCAGGTGGCCAGCTCCAGCGTGGCCGGAAAGGTCTTGGTGATGTCGTCCCACACCGGATTGGACGTGAGTACCGAGCGGCCGAAGTCGCCCTGCAGCGCACGGTCCACATAGCGCACGAACTGCTGCGGCAGCGGCAGGTTCAGGCCCAGTTCCTCGCGCACGCGCTGCACCACGTGTTCGGGCGCGCGATCGCCGACGATGGCCAGCGCCGGATCCACCGGGATCACGCGGCCGATGAAAAACGTCACCGCCAGCAGGCCCAGGTAGGTCAGCCCGATGACCGCCAGCAGCCGGCCGGCGACCAGACCCAGACGCGAGGGCTTGCTGCTGCCCACCTGGCAGCGCGCCAGCATCCAGGCCCGCAGCCTGCTCAACACGGGTTCAACGCTTGCCGACGACGAACAGGTAGGTCGAGTCCGAAGTCGGCCCGATCTTCAGCCCGTCCACGTTGGCACGGTAGGCGGCCATGTCGTTTTGCTGGAAGACCATGATGAAGGGGCTGGACTTGCGGAACTCGGCCTGGATGTCCTGGTACATCTTGGCGCGTTTGGCACCGTCGCGCTCGATGGCCGCGGCGTCAGCCAGCCTGGTCAGCTCGGGGATGTCCCAGGCGTTGCGCCAGGCCAGGGGCTTGGTTCTGGCGCCATCGCTGTTGTCGGGGTTGCGCGCAAAGGTGTCGGCGTTGGTGTGCGGGTCCCAGTAGTCGGCGCCCCATTGGCCGACGTAGATGTCGTGTGTGCGGGCGCGGTATTTGGTCAGCGTCTGCTTGCCGTCGCCCGGCAGGATCTCCAGTTCGATGCCGGCCTGCTTGAGGGTCTGCTGGTAGGCCTCGGTGATGCCTTGCACCGGCTGCACGGTGCGCATGTCGATCGTCACCTTGAAGCCGTTCGGGTATCCGGCCTTGGCCAGCAGCGCCTTGGCCCGGGTCACGTCCAGCTTGTAGGGCAAGTCCCTGCTGGCGCCGAGCAGGCCGATGGGCAGGAAGTTCTGGTGCACGACGCCGATGTTCTTGATCAGCGTTTGGCCGATGGCATCGTAGTCAAGCAGCCACTTGAAGGCTTCGCGTACCTCGGGCCTGGCCAGGATAGGGTTCTTCAGGTTCAGGCTGAAGTAGTAGACCGTGCCTTTGGGCGTGCCGGTGAGCTTGATGTCCTTGTTGGTGGCCAGCGCGTCCAGATCCTGCGGCGTCAGGCCACGCGCGATGTCGGCGTCGCCCTTTTCCAGCAGCAGGCGCTGGGTGGCGCTTTCCTTGATGTGGCGGTAGATCACGCGCGCGGGCTTGCTCCTGGCACCCCAATAGTTGTCGTTGCGCTCCAGCGCGACGATCTCATTGGCCCGCCACTCGCGGATCTTCAGCGGGCCACTACCTGCATAGTTGGTCTTCAGCCAGGCGTAGCCCAGGTCACCACCCTGCTCCTTGCTCAGCACCAGCTTTTTGTCGACCACGGCCGCCACGTTGGCGGTCAGGCAGTTGTAGACCAGCGTGGGCGCGTAGGCCTTGTCGGTCTCCAGCGTCAGGCTCAGCGGGCCGGTCTGTCTGATCCGGTCCTTGACGTTGTCCTTGCTCAGGCCGAACTGCGTCAGGATGAAGGCCGGCGTCTTGTCCAGCAGCACCGCGCGCTGCAGGCTGAAGACCACGTCCTCGGCGGTCAGCGGGTTGCCGCTGGCGAACCTGAGGCCGGGCTTGAGCTCGAAGCTGTAGGTCTTGCCGTCCTGGGCCAGCTTCCAGCTCCTGGCCAGGTCGGGCAGAAGCTGGCTGGGGTCGTTGACGTCGTAGCGCATCAGTCGGTCGTAGCCGTTGCCCATCAGCTCGCCGGCACTGATCTCGAAGGCTTCGGCCGGATCCAGGCTGATGATGTCGTCGAAGGCCATCGCCACGACCAGCGTGTCCTTGGGGGTGGCTGCCTGCAAGGGCAGCGCAATGGCCAGGCAGGTGGCCATTGCGGCCAGGCATCGGCGCTTGAAACAGCGGGTGCGCATCGGTGGTCCTCCGGTTCATTGACTGTGGGCTCCGAGCGCGGACTTTGCCACGCTTTGATGGACGCGCAGGTGTGGCTCGAGCCCCGTCGAGCGGGCCTCGGCTTGGGGTGGCCACGAGGAGCGCACCTGCCCGGTTCCAGACTTCAGTCTTGGAACGACGGGCCGATATCCATGCATTGCCCCTTTGTTGGCCTGGGGCAAGCTCCTTCGATCCGCCTGCCATGGAGACCCTGATGAAGCACAAGTTCCTCCACCTGGTGGTCGCCCTTGCCGCCTTGCTGGCATCGCCCTTGGCGTTGGCCAACGAGTTCGCAAGCTTGCGCGCCGACCTGAGTGCGGCCCGCGAGTCGCTGGTGACCATGCTCGTTAACAAAGACAAGCGTGGCGCAGACCACCAGAAGGTGGTCAAGGACACGGCGGATCAGGTCAGCGCGCGCCTGGCCAAGCTCAAGGCTCCGGCCGGCAAGGAGGCGCAGTTCAACGAGCTGGTGCAGTCCTGGAACGCCTTCAAGAAGACGCGTGAGACCGAGCTGGTGCCCGCGATCCTGGCGGGCAAGGAAGAGGAAGCCCGCAAGATCGCCGGCGGCATCCAGAAGGAACGCATCACCAAGTGCCAGCAGATGGTGAGTGAACTCGGCGGTTGATCCGAGCCGCCCGAGTTGCCATCTGGCGGCACCGGCGCCGCTTACTGAGGATTCTGCAAGCCCGGATTCGGACGAGGTACATCAGCATGCTCGCAAATCTGAAAATCGGCCCGCGCGTGGCCCTGGCCTTTGCCGGCGTGGTGGCCACGATCGTGGTCATGGCTGTGGTGGTGCAGCTGGGCCTGGCAACCATCGCTGCCCAGGCCGATGAAGCGGGCCAGGGCGTGCGCATGCAGGCCATGGCCTCCGAGACCCACCTGCTGGCCATGGAGAACGCCATCGCCAGCATGGTGATGCTGGTCTCTCCGAGTTCGGAACAGCAGGCAAGGCTGCGCCAGGACGTCGAGCGACGCGATGCCCGCATCCTGAAGAATCTGCAGGGGATGGAGAGTGCAGGGGGCACGGTGGAAGATGCCCCTCTCATTGCCGAAGTGCGCAAGCGACTTGGCACCTACCAGGGTGGCGTGAAGCGCATCGCGGACCTTGTCCAGGCAGGCAAGCAGGCGGAGGCCGCCTACGCCGCCGACGAAGAGATGATCCCGATGCTGTCGCCCTTCCTGCAGGCCCTGGTCAAACTGGATGAACGCCAGGTGCAGCGGGTGCACGGCACCGAAGCGGCAAGTCTGGCCCACATCGCCGGCACGCGGTGGATGTCGGCCGCGGTGGGGCTGGCCGCGGCTCTGGTCGCATTGGGGGCTGGCTGGTGGGTGGTACGCAGCTTGACCCGCCCACTGGCTCGTGCCCTGCACTTCGCGCAAGAGGTTGCGGCCGGCAAGCTGGGCGCCCATGTGGACGTGCAGGGCAGCGACGAAGTGGCCCAATTGCTGCGTGCGCTGAACTGCATGAACGAGAGCCTGGCCACGGTGGTCAGGCGTGTGCGTGCCGCAGCGGAGAACATCGCCACCGGCACTGGCGAGATCGCCGCCGGCAATACCGACCTGTCACACCGCACCGAGCTGCAGGCATCCACCCTGGAAGAGACCGCTGCTTCGATGGAAGAACTGGGTGGGGCGGTGACACACAACGCACAGAGTGCGCGTCATGCCGACGAGCTGGCCCGCGGCGCCAGCCACGTGGCCGAACGGGGTGGGGCCGTGGTTGGCCAGGTGATCGTCACGATGAAGGCCATCGAC
>WBZP01002049.1_pt1 | contig 23798 bp, 26 predicted proteins | sample 5204301 | NCBI WGS metagenome assembly WBZP01 (sample SAMN12412401, study PRJNA552823) | activated sludge metagenome | isolation source: activated sludge from nitrification reactor of wastewater treatment plant... | place: USA: Pennsylvania | collected 2017 | reverse complement strand
GAGAGTATCGAGTAATCAGGCGCACTCTCGCGCTGGTCGGTCTTGCGACGCCACATGAGCTCAGCGATGAGTCCAACAGTAATCAGGCGCACTCTCGCGCTGGTCGGTCTTGCGACCCCCGCAAGTAAAAAGGATGCATATCCAATTGTAATCAGGCGCACTCTCGCGCTGGTCGGTCTTGCGACCTGAAGACCTTCGACACCGCCAAGATCGGGTAATCAGGCGCACTCTCGCGCTGGTCGGTCTTGCGACCCCAACCAGGGTTCAGCAATGGGCTCTGTCGTAATCAGGCGCACTCTCGCGCTGGTCGGTCTTGCGACCCAACTTGTTCAGGAGAAAATCATGAAAAAGTAATCAGGCGCACTCTCGCGCTGGTCGGTCTTGCGACCCCCCCCGAGCATGCGTCAGAAAACGCTTTGCATTCAGGGTTTTGGTGTTCCGTGCAAACATCAGGTCGGAGATATCCCCAAAAGTTAGCCCCCACTCACGACTGGAGGCATCAATCCACAGTGTCGCCATCGACCGACACCGCAATTCTTGCACAAATCTCTGTTTCCCACATGCTCACCTGTTGACAGCCACATGCCAAGCGCAGTGGGTGCGGCCAATCCAGCGCCCGGACCCTACCACCAAGGAGGAACGCCATGTCAGGAGATCTGCTCACCGAGGTCTGTAGCCCGCGCAACATCGCGACAGCCTGGGGGCGCTTCGCTACCGGACACGGCATCTGGAGAACCGGGTGGGCCCTGCGCGAAGTCGCGGCCGCCCCAGTCGGCCCGCTGCTGGAGTTGGTGGATGATCTTCGCAGCGGCAGCTATAGGCCGGGCAGGCCAATTGCGGTGCCCATCGCCAAAGGCGATGGGTCGATTCGTACGCTGGCCGTTTTCCCCGTCCGTGACCGCGTGGCCCAGCGGGCGGTGCTTCAAGTGGTACAGCGTGTGAGCGAGCCGCGCTTTTTGCCTTCGTCATTCGGTTTCCGGCCGGGGCGCGGTGTCGCGCTCGCCCTGGGTCAAGCGCGCCGATGGATCGCCGCCGGTTTCGGATGGGCGGTGGATGCCGACATCCGCGATTGCTTTGGAAGTCTCCCACATGACCTCCTGCTTCAACGCGTCGCCGACTTGCTGCCTGACGACAGCCTGATGCCCTTGATCGCTGCCATGATCAAGTCCGGAGTTCGCCCTGCAACGGCGTCCGACGGGCGGACCGGAATCGCCCAGGGATCGTGCCTTTCCCCCTGGCTGTGCAACGTGTATCTGCACGTTCTGGATACAGACATGGACAGCCGGGAGGTGCCTCTGGTGCGCTACGCCGACGACTTCCTGGCCTTCTGCCTGAGCCGTTCCGCGGCGGAGCGGGCTATGGAGCGTCTGTCCGGGATCCTCGAGCAGTTGCGGCTGGCACTGCATCCGCAGAAGTCGCGAATCGGCAGATTCAGTGACGGCATCCGCTTCCTTGGCGAGGTCCTCGCCAAACCGCCCATGCTTCCGCAATTGCCCGCACGGAGAACGCCATGCTGCTCAGCGTGACCCGCTGGTCGGGGGCCAAGAGGCAGCCGCAATTGTCGGTGTTCGCTTACGACATCGCGTCGGCCAGGCGTGCCTATCGCGTCCGCCGAGTTCTCGCCGGACTGCGCTGCAACGGGCAGTATTCTGTCTGTGAGCTGCATCTGACTGTTCCGCAGTTGCATGACTTGCTCGCGGAGTTGTCAACGCTGTGCGATCCGCAGGCAGACAGGCTGGCTTCATGGCGCCCGCGCAACGAGAAGGTGATGGCGCTCGACGGCGGCGGCCGACTGCTTGTACGCTCGGGAACAGGCGGTGTCTGGCAGCCGATCACCGGCATGACACATGACGCATGCGGAGGCAACTTCATGATCTGCTACGACATCACCGAGCCGGAGGCCGTCCTGACTGTCGGGCGCAAGGTGGCAGCCTGCGCCACGGCGGTGCAACGCTCGGTTTACTGGCTGCGCGGCGCGGTCGGCGATCTGGTCGATCTCGCGCACCGGTGCGCTCCCCACCTCGGCGCAGCAGACAGGTTCTGGATCTACCCTCTGGCAAGTTCTTCCCACCTCTGGCGCGTTCAGGAAAACGCCCCCTGCGTGCTGCCGGTCGCGATCCGGGAAACCCCGGGAAACGCAACTTCTTCTGGGAAGGAACTGAGATGAGAGCGATGGCGCTGGTAATCGACGAGCGGGGGGCGACTCTCGAGCTCGGCAATCATGACGTGATCGTCGTCCGGCATCATGACGGCCGGAGTGAACGTGTCGGATTGCGGGCGCTTTGCAGTGTCGTGCTTAACGGGGATATTGGATTGAGCACAGGCGTCCTGCGTGCTCTCGCGGATCACGGCGTGGCGCTGACTTGCGCGCCGGTCCGGGGTTTGACGCCAACAGCGGGTTTCACCCAGTTGCCTTGGCGGATGGCGACGCTGCGCCACGCTCAGCACCTAGCGTTCGCTGACCCGGACGCGAGGCTCGGGATCGCCCGTGCAGTCGTAACGGCCAAGCTGGACTCAATGTTCCCGCAGGGGAACTTGCCGTCATCCCGCAACACGAGCCACTCGAAGCCGCTCGGTCAGTGCACCTCAATCGCGGGGTTGATGGGGATCGAAGGCGCTGCGACCCAGGAGTACTACGAGTGCCTGGCACGGCGCGTCACGGATCCCTACCGCTTCGCGGGACGGGTCCGCCGACCGCCCCGGGATCCGTTTAATGCGATGATGTCCTATACCTACACGCTGGCGCAAGCGGTGGCCGCCCAGATGCTCGCACGCCATGGACTGGACCTGCAGATCGGGTTCCTGCACGGCGTTTACCGCGACCGGCAGTCCCTTGCCCTCGACCTGATTGAACCGGCACGCGCTGTGATCGACGAATGGCTCATCGAGATCATGTGCCGCCGTAGTGAGATCGACCCCGAGCGATTTTCTGACAACGAAGCGGACGGCTGCCGGCTCGACAAGAACGGACGACGCATCTTTCTACGGCTATGGTTTGCGCAGGGGCAATTACTCGCGGTACGCCCGATGCGCGGGCTCTTGGCAAGTATCCTTTCGGCCCTCCGTGTAAGGCGGGAGGCCGCCGGTCAATAGATCGGCGCAGCTGGCCGGCGTCGAAGGCTGTTTCAGGCTTGGCAGTCCGTGTCGCGAGACGGGGCGCGGTACGTTACGGCCAGTGGGACGCGGAGCCTGTTGGCAAGGGCGCCTCGGTGGCTGGATAGTGGCCGATGGCGCGTCCGGTGGGTGACGGGTTTAGTCACAATTTGCACAGGTGCCGAATTCGTCCGCGCTGCCTGGCAAACACACCGCTGGCCACTGTGATCAGTGAGAGTTGAATGACGGGGCACTTCCAGCGCCTGGATCGTGCGCTGTTTCCCGAGCACCCGGGTGCGGACTGCCTGTTGTGCAGCCTGCGCCCGGGACGCAGGTCAAGTGTGCCGCTGCCGCGGCGATCGTCGGGTGCCGGCTTGCACAAACTCGAAATGTTTCCCGGATGACCAGTAAAGGAGGATGACCATGGCCAAGCGCAAACCCGTCGTGATCGACGGCGAATTCCGCGAAGTCCCCGAAACCTCGACCCTTGCCGGCATCTTGCCGGCAAACGTCGTCTCGGTGGTCACCGGCCGCGGGGAACTGGCGCCCCGCGGCCGGTTCGCCCAGGTGCCGGTTCCGGAATGGTTCCAGAGAAACCTTTCTGCCATCAACAAGGGGCGCGCACCTCGCTGAGGACGAGCACCCGAGGGTGCCGCCGGGAGTCCGTGCTTCGCGCCCCGCCGCGCAGGCGTCAGCACCGATCTGTGCGGCCCAACAATTTGATCAAGAAGCAAGGGTGCGTCGGCGTTAAGACCGAACGGGTCAAGCACAACCCAAAGACGCCCAGAGGAGCAGCAGCACCGAGCCGAAGACGAGCCCAGCTACTGCGCCAAGTGCCGGCGCTGAGGTTTTCCACGAGTGCTTCTGTCACGCTCAGCGAGATCATTCTCATTACCAAGGAGACCACCATGCTAAACCAACTTGACGACGAAATTCGGGCCCAACATCGCGCTCAGCAATTCACTTGCCATCGCTTATCGTTGCTGGCGCGCGCCTTTGCCGTCGCTTTCGCTGCGACATTGTCTCTCGCCGGTGCCGGCCTGCCGCTGCCCGCCGAGGCAGGCGTGTTATCCAACTCGGTACGCAGTGCGATCACCCGCCGCGCCGTCAGGTCGATCCCTCCGCAGCCAATGGCCTTCGGCAAACCGGCCTACGGGAAGCCCCGCGACGTGGTCATCGAGCGCTCCAGGCATCCGGAGGCGGCATCCCATATCGAGCACGCGCAGAAGAACGGTCAGCCCTCTGTGCTGCACATCGATCGGCCGGGCGCGGCTGAGCGCCGTGCCGCGGCTACTGGCACTATCGACCCGAAACGAAAGCCGGCACCTCGATACGAGCGGGACGAATACCCACCTGCCTTCACGCGGGAAGGTGGAGCGAACGCAAACGTACGGTTCATCAGTCCGCATGACAATCGCGGCGCTGGCTCGACCATGCGCGCCCAGACCAGCGACCTGCCGGACGGTTCGAAGATCCGCGTCATCGTCAAGTAAGGAGTGGCCATGCGTAACCTGATTCTTTTCATGCCGCCGGAGTTCGCCGCCCTACTGATCATGGGTGCCGGTCTGGCGATGATCGTCGGTGCGCGGGCTCTCGCCTCGACATTGTTCATCTCCGCACTGGCGCTCGTTTTCCTGCCGGTCCTCCTGGCGCCATTGTTTGATGCGCTACCGCTATGGCTTCTGCTTGCCCTGATGGTCGTCTTCGGCCTCGGCCTCATGCGCGCGGTGTTCAACCTCCTCATCGGCCGCCAATCCACCGACCACATGGTCGGCATTCTTGCTGCGGACGTGGTCCGAATTGCCTTCCTCAGCCCATTCCGCCTGCTCGGCTGGATCTTCCGGACATTCCGCAGGCAACGGTGAGTGGCACCGGAGCCCAGTGAGCACGATGCCCCGTAGAGGCACGCCATGCTCCCACCGCCAACTTGCGCAAACCCCATATTCCCCCTCGGCAACCAGTAAACACTCAGGAACACCGAGCACACCGACAACAGTCGTTCCCACCCCGCAACCCTGCCGAAAGCAAAGGAGTGGCCAGTGCCGAGACACTCGAGGAACTGGCCGTATGCGATCGGCGCAGCGTGGGAACAGAAAGCGCCAAGATCGCAATACCCAAGTTTTTCTCTGGCTCTCCGAACTTGACTCGCTGCCACAGGCACTTGTGCGGCGATAACTGGAAACCCAGCCGGGCGCCGCATCGCGGCGGGACGGTGCAGCGCGCGGGGCATCGCCTTGTGTGCCGGGTTGAGCGCTTCTATTTACTTTCAGAGGGGGAAAGACCATGAGCAATGCACAACTTCAGCGTGATTCCGGTTCGCTCGACACGCCTGGATTCGTCGAGCAGGTGACCCGCCTGATGTGCTGGTTTGCCGCCTTTCCCTATGCCGCTTACACGCAGATTTCGACGGATAGTTCACGCGCTCGGGTCATGGCAAATGGCATTGCCGTTATTGTCGGCCCTCTCGTCTTCACGATGGCACTGGTGCTTAACGGCCCACGACTCGTGGGGAACTCGCCCTATCTCTATATGCTGCCTTTGGTGGTGTTCGCCATTGAAAGGCTGTTGATTGCCCTCAGTTATCAGCCGTCTGTCAGTTCACGTTTGTTGATTGCAATTCGGATTGTCATCTTTCTGATCAGCGCTTCCTTTTCAGTGTTCGCTGCTTTGCTCTCCGAGAGTGAAAGCCTCCTGCAGCGTCTGCATAAGGCCGAAGATGCAGTCACGTTGCGTAGCGCCGAAACACAGAATCTGGCTGCCCGCCTGAACGCTATCGACGAGCAGGTCGCACGCAACGAGAGTGAGCTAATGGCTCGCAATGTGATCGAGACGGAGCGCCTGGAAGCTATCCGCTTGCGGGACTTGGAGTGTCACGGTAAAGGTGGTATCGATCCTGTAACGGGCACTTTCGTCAAGGGTGGTGGTAAGTGCGGAGCAAACGCCGAGACGCACCGCATTAACGCCGAGGCGGCTGAGGCGCGTTTGGCTAAGCTGGCCAGGCTTGACAATGACAACAAGGGCCTAGGTGCGCTTCGCAACAAGCACAAAAACGATTTGAACTCTTTGCTGGAAAGCAGTCGCAGTCCGGCGGGCTCTCTAGGTTCGCTCGGTCGCGCACTGAAGGAGGCGGATGGTGGACTCTGGTTCAACATCGCCATGCTGGTGCTGGTGTTGTTGGTCACAGAGACATCTGCTCTCGTGTTGTCCAAGGTCCAGATTTCGCAAACGCTACAGACTGCTGTTCAGGTGAGCGATGAAATTGATCAGCTTCGCCTAAAGGCTTGGCGTGAGGTAGCATCTGCGGAGGTTGCCAGGCAGCGCGCGAGTCAGCGCACAAAAGCTGCGGAAGGCCTAGCACCGTTGGAGATGACGTTGGTTGGGGTGCCAAAGAAGCCCCACGCTGACAAGGAGCGTCGGCATGCGGAATATCAGAGCGAGGAGCTCGTATGATGACAATGACGGCCGAAGCTGCCCTCCCACGCATCGAGGCCCTAATTGCCGCGGCGCATCATAATCTTGATGCGTTACATGAGCGGCGCAGGGTGCTTGAACTCAGTGGCATCGGCCGCGATCATCTGCCCGACGAACTGGAACTGATGGCATTCGCGTTGCTAGGCGATCACGAGCGTGACCGGCCATTGGAGCAGGTTCGTGCGCATTGGTCTGAGTTGCAATCCAAAGGACTAGCTCACGGCGCGATCGACGACGCCACTACAGCCGTACTGCGCCTGCTCATGCATGTCTTGCCTCTTACCCCAGCCATCGGCGATGTCTGGGAGAGGCTCCAGGGTGCTGAACAGGCAACCGAGCCGCCGCATGGGGTCCTGCGCTGTGCGACGCAGGTGCGGGGCCTGTGGGGGCAGAAAGTAATACTGCCCGTTGCCGCGCAAGATGTGCAGTACATGCTCATTGCACCCGATACGATCTTCAATATGCAACCGAGGCTTGTGGCAGTTGAACCTAATGGCCAGAGCGTGGGTTCATTCGTGATTCCAATAGACAACGGCGCGATCACGATCTCGCTGCTGCATCGCAGCGGCGAGATCTTCCGTCACGTCGTGCAGGTAATGGTCGAGGAGGTGGTTTGATGTTGCTCAGGCTAAGTCAGGTCGTGTTCGGCCTCGGTCGTGGAGTGCTAGGCGCTAGTTCGAACCGTATGGGCGTCTGGACACAGGGCTGCAGCTTACGCAAATGTCCGGGTTGCTCATCCACCCATACCTGGTCACCGACCGGAGGCAAGGCGGTGAGCATCGAGGCCTTGCTGACGCTAGCGCATGCTCAAGCACTTTCCCCCTCTGGATTGACGGTAAGCGGTGGCGAGCCGACCGATCAGGCGGAGGGCATTGCCGCACTTGTCGCCGGGTTTCGCGAAACCTTTCCGGATACTGAGACCATTCTCTACACCGGGCTGCATTGGTCGATGCTTGCGGAACGCCTCCCGTCGCTGGCAGCCCTGTTCGACGTAGCGGTGACAGGGCCTTTTGTACGCACGCGCGAGGCGACGCCGCTGACCGGTTCGAGCAATCAGGAGGTACACCTGCTGACGCCTTTGGCCAAGCGGCTGTACCACGACTGGCAGGATTGGTCACGGCACGCGCTGCAAGTCGGTTATGCAAAGGCTGAACAACTGGTGACGGTGGGCATCCCGCACACGCCGCGCATGGCACGTGCCGCACTGCAGGTCGGCGCAATCGATGTGACATGGAACCGAATCAATGAGGAGAAACACGCATGAGCCATGATCTGATTTGCCCGAAGTGCGGTGTAGCCTTTAGCGACGCAGATTATTGCCCGGTTTCTGGCGCGCGGCATGTGCCACCCAAGGCAAAGTTGGCCACTGTCGATGCTACAAACCATGAAACGGTCACAACCCTGGCCGCTCCAGTCGCAGAAGATGCTGAGCAGGAGCGGGAAAGCAAGCTCGCCAGCTTCTTTGAGCGGTTCAAACTGCGGCCTGGCGCTAACAAGGCGGTGCTTGGCCCGGATGCGCCTAAGGCCAACATCAGCAAGCCCTCTCTAGAGCCATCCTCACCTCTACCGGAGGCGGTGACCGAGAAAGGCTGGCGGCTCGCCGGCCTTGTGCAGAGCAGCGCCAGTATCGATCATTGGCCGGTCGAGCGACCGACTGACAGCAGTACGCCGGTGGCCGGTCACTTCCATCGCTTCCGTACAGGTGCACTGACCACGGATGCGATCTACCGCCGTCTTGAAGATGCGACGACGGTGGGTCTTGCGCGGGTATGGGCGCATGGCACCGTGGATGTGAACGGTGCTCGCGCCGACTACGAACTGGTGTCGCTACCGAAGAACGGCGTCGGCCTCGACAAGTGGCTCGTCGGCAGTTCGCCTTCTGAGCAGCGTGCCTTGAATTTGCTGCCAGTGCTGGTGCAACTGCTTCGGCATCTGGAGCAAGCGGGTGTACACCCGATGACGTTTGAGCCCTCGCAACTGCTCTTCACCGACGACGGCGAGCTGTGGTTGGCATCGGCCGGGACGCTGGCAGATGTCGACTCGGCGGATAGTTTCCATCCAGAATTTGCACGTAGCGCCCTGCTACCACGCAACTGGACTGCACCGGAGCTCACGCAGCAGAACATGCTGAGCGCCAGTGCTGCGGTGTTTTCACTCGGCCAGATATTGGCGAAAGCGACCTGGGGCCAGCCCTGCTCCATTTCGGATCTGCAGAATGGTGCAGTGTCGTTTCAGTCGCTCGCCGATCCGCGTCTGGCGCGGGTACTGATGGGCTGCCTGTGGCCGCGCCGCTCCACCGAACGATGGGCGTATGCGGATCTGTTCAAAGCGGTGGACTGTATGAGCGTGGACGCGATGCCAGACACTGCGCCCTGGGCCTCGCTCACACCCGGCGCCTCGTCCACTTCGTTCAGCTTATTCGGTGCCTCGTACTGGCGTCTGGAGGATCTGTTGGCCGGCGCTACCAGGCCATCTCATTGGCACGAGGCGACCGCACGCATCGAAGCCATTCTCGATTGGGCGGAAAGCACCTCCTGGGTCGGGCAGGTCAAGTTGATGCGCCAGGCACTGGCCCAAGGGCGTAGTGCCGACTGGGTGCTGGTAGCGCTGACACGCGCTGTCCGTCCCGAGGCGCCGATGAGCTGGCGCGAGCTGGATCTATCGGATGCCGAAGCCGCACAAAGCCTCGCCGGGCTTGCACAGCGAGTGCTGCATGACCGGAGCACCGCCGATGTGGCGGCGATGCGCGAGCTGTTCAAGGCGGACTTGCGTGGTGCATTTGCGCATGTCCCGCCGAAATCCTGATCGCCAATAACAAGGAGAAGACGATGTCCACGACTACCGTATCCGTCCGTTCGATTTCCCGTGATATTGAGATCAAGGAATTGCGCCGCCGAGAGGCCGAAGCGCGGGAGGCCAACAGTCGTCGCATTGGGGTGGCAAACCAGACGATTACCATACTGGAGAGTCACTTCCAAAGCGCAGTCGCCCGGCTTGACGCGGCTGCACGCCGTTTGCCTGATTTAGCGCTGAGCGCACCAAACCTGCCGGCATTAAGTGGCGATATCGCGAACAATCCTGAGAGGCTGGAGACCTACACCACGCAATTGACGGCCGAGGTCGCGCAGTTTGAGCGCCGGCTCGATGTCGCGATCGCCGAGGCTGAACGGCAGCTTACACGGCGAATCGCCAAGGCTGCTGCATGGCGGAGTGCGGCCGATCTAGGGCAACAGTTGGATCTGCGCACGCAGGCGAGCCTGGAAATCGCAACACGCCTGAAGGACGGCGTGACATTCGCCTCGTCACCAAAGAAGCCGCAAGCCGAGGCCGAGCTGGAAGAGGTTGAGACTTATGTGACAGCCCTGCGCCTGCAACTGGAGCATGCGAACCGCGTATTCGCCAGCCTTCGCGCGCGCGCGGAGGCGCGGACGCGTGCCTCAGCACTTGCCGGGACCCAGTTGGCCACCCAGCGCGCGGACGCGGCCCATACCCGCTACGAGGAAGACCAGATAGCAATGGCGCAAGCGGTGCTGCGAAGCCACCTGGACTCGGCACTGTCGAACTCCGGGCTGCGGAGGAATGAGCTGAGTGAGGGTGTGCTCGCGCTGATCGATGATGCACTAGAGTACGCGCATTGCCAGGATCAGCGCGAGCGAGTCACGCGCTGGATTGCACGCGAGCAGCAGCGCCGGGAGGGAGTCACACGCGCGCTAACCCTGATGCAGAGTGCCCCCTACCTGGTGCATGACGATCAAACTCTGGCTCGGCGTTGGGCGAGCCTGCTTGTGCAACTTCAGCGCGTGGCAGGCGGCCTGGATGACTTCACGCCAAGTGTTGAGCGTGAGTACGAGCAAATTCGTGCCGATGCACGCCGCCTGCTCAACATGACATACACCAAGGCCGATTGGGTGCAGGCCATGATTGAGCAGGGGTTCGAGATAATCCCACTCGATGATGGCCAAGGTCTCATCGTGGTCGATCTCGACCATCCTGAGGTTTGGTTCGAAGCGACCGAACTTGAAACGGAGCAGGGAGATTTTGCGACTGTGCTGGAGTTGAAGGCCGATGCCACGCCTGTCGACGAGGCGAAAGTGACGGCCGATATCTGCGCGAAGCTTGCAAGGACTACCAATACGGCAACGCCGGATGTGACGATCCAGGCTGAAATCATCGAGCACGAGACCCACATCACGCGCGCACGTCGCCCAGCCAAGGCGCACAAGGCATTTGCGCAGGGGCTTTGAGCCAAGCCCGACCGACCACAGACCGCAATAAGGAGCAAACGCATGTCGAACACAACCATCCGACTCGACGACGAACTGGCCGAGAACATCGTACTCGCCGCCCATGTGTCGAGCTGTATTGTACTGGCCGGTCGGCGGCAGTTCGACCGCTTCCTGCTCGGCAGTCCGAGTGGCATGCCGCGAACACTGACCCTAGAGCGCCTCTGTCACGAGAGCATAGGCGCGCTCGCCACCTGGTCATACGATCCGGCCAGACGTTGTGTAACATTGGCCCGTGCCAGCAAGGAGTTGCATTTTCAAACGATCCTTCCGATGCAGGTGGGAGGCGACAATGAGCTCGCCTTGTCCGCCGTAATCGATGCGTTCTCCAGTCTGAACGCTACCGAGGACTCTACCCGGTTGGTCATGCTGGTCGATGCAGGTCTGCTGCTTGAAGACACTGCGGCGCCACGCGACGCCGACTTTCGTTTGCTTCAATTGATCGAGCGCTTTGCGCGTGCGGCCGATCACCAATGCGTCCTGATTCTCCGTGTCGGCCGTACGACGGAGGTGCCCAACCTTATTTTGTCCTCGCCGCACGTCAGGACGGTTCCAATTCTGGCGGCATCACGCGATGTGCGCCATGCCTATGCCCGCACGCGCAGCCAGCAGCTTGCCGAGCGCTGTGCGGTCGAGGCCGATGCCGTCGCAAAAACGCTGAGCAATGCGACCGATGACTGGACGCTCGATCAGCTCGATGCGCTGGTGCAAACCGCAGAGCGCAAGGAAGTCACACACTTACATGATCTGGAAGAACTGGCGCGCGCGGTGCGCATCGGCACGACATACAGCCCATGGGCAGGCGCGGGTATCCGTACGGCTATTGCCGGGGCCAAAGAATCGCTGACGAAACGGGTGCTGGGACAGCCCAAGGCGGTAAATGACGTGGTGTCGGCGCTACGCAAAGCGGTAAGTGGTCTATCTGCGGCGCATCAGAGTCAGGGCTCTCAAGCACCACGTGCTGTATTTTTCTTCGCGGGGCCAACAGGAACTGGGAAGACTGAGCTTGCCAAGGCGATCAGCCAGCTCGTGTTCGGCCAGGATCAATTGCTGCGTTTCGATTGCGGGGAGCTGCGTCAGGAGCATGCCTTGGCACGTCTCATCGGCGCACCGCCGGGATACGTCGGGTATGACCGCGGCGGCGAACTCACAGAGGGTATCCGTACAAAACCGAATAGCGTGGTGTTGTTCGACGAGATCGAAAAGGCCCACCCGCGTTTGTTGGATACGTTGTTGGGTGTGCTGGACGACGGCCGGCTCACATCCGGCCAAGGTGAGACAGCGTACTTTGGGCAGGCGGTTCTGATCTTTACATCCAATCTTGGTATGTATGAGGAGGAAGTGGGCATCAATGGGATGTCGACGCGCCTCCCGCGCTTCGATTATGAGACGTCGTTCGACGTGATCGAGCAGGGAGTAAGGGAGTCAATTCGTAAGGAATTTGTGAGCGGACTAGGCCGCCCCGAGTTGCTAGGGCGCTTCGGAGGGGCCGACTCCATCGTGGTATTCGATTATCTGCGGGATCTCAACAAGGTTTGCCGCAAGTTCGTGGCGAATATCGGGGCTTACTGCAAACGCGTTCATGGAGTGGAGTTGACCGTCGATGACGCTGTGATCGAGCGGGTGGTACTTGCTACTCAATCGCGCCCGGATGCCTTGGTGCTTGGCGGCAGAGGATTGAAGCCCGAGCTTGATCGCGTGCTCACCAACCCGCTCTCCGATCGGCTATTCGAGGAGTCCCTACACCAATGCAAGTTGCACGCATCCCTCGACCATGATCGGACAGTTTTTTCAGTTCAGTGAAGCTGAGCTTCCCCCGAAATTTCGTCTTCAAGGAGATGGTGCATAACGCCCCGTGGAATTGGAAGGAGAGACGAAGTTGAAGAAGATACCGAAGCAGGAATACACGGCCGAGTTCAGGGAGTCGGCCGTGAAGCGGGTGAATTCTGGACATGGCATAGGGGCCGTGGCACGGGAACTGGGTCTGGTCGAGCAGACGCTGCACAACTGAGTGAAGGTGGCGGCGGCCGGAAAGCTCAAGGGCCCCGGAACCAAGGTGGTGACGCCGGAGCAGATGGAACTCTCGCGGGTTCGGGCGGAAAATATTCGGCTCAAGCGTGAGAACGAAATCCCAAAAAACCGCCCTTCGGGGCTGGCCCCGTCCCTTTGAATAGAAACAAGGGGTCGTACACTGGCGAGGCGGATGCACAGTGGCCGGCAGCTTTTTGGAGGCACTTCGACCCCGTCAAAAAACATGGCCCAGGGGAAATTGCGGACCCGATGTTGGTGGCGACTTCTTGACCCCGTATAGGAAAGTGATTGATCCGAATCCCCGTCCAGTTGCATGACTTCAAGGAGATGATCGTACCGATAGGGAGAGCGAAGGTGGCCGGGTTGTCCATCATCCATGAGCGCGCGGCGGGAATCGATATCGGTTCGCCTCCGGTTCTCCAACGGTCTTGCCGCATCCGGACGTGCTGGAACCTATGGGCTATCGGCGTCATCTGGCGAACGCCGCGATCGAACTGGCCGACGAGGGGGTACTGCTAGGCATGGTGCCGGTGAGCGGCTTCGAGCATCCGGTCAGGCTTGCCGAATCGGATCGCAGCCGGCACTGCCACATGATCGGCGGCACGAGCTCGGGCAAATCGACGCTGCGCTACTATATGATCCGCGCCGATATGGAAGCCGGCCTCGGCGTCGGGATCATGGATCCAGCCAACGAACTGTTCGACCAAGTGCTCGCAGTCGTGCCCCGTCGTCGTATTCAAGACGTGGTCATCATCGGCCCGGGCGACCCGTCCATGATCGTGTCGCTCAATCCGCTCGACTTGGGTGATGCGCCCGACGCGCACCGCGCCAGTCGAAGCGCGAGTGCGATAGCGGCGTATCGCGCTGTCCGAATCCATCTGACCCGGTCCGAGCTAGCGATGACAACGGCAGCGCTGGATCCCGGCAGCGGCAACTTGCATAAACCCTGAATCTACGCGGTCCGCCTAGGAAAGAGGGGCGCCGCGGAGGCCCGCCGAAGTGCCTGCGCACGAGGTTGAACGCATTCGCTCATTTTCAGGAGAAAGGCAATGACCAAGACCGCTTCCCAAGGTCGCCTCCAGGCGCGGGTTGTCCATACGACTACCCCTACGAACTGCTTGTCCCTGTCACGCTGTTCGATACGCAACCACAGCGAAGCCCACCTTCAACCATTCCTCGCCAGGAGATCTAGCAAGATGAAAAACGTCTTTCTGCTCATTATCGTGGCACTCCTGTCGGCTTGCGCCAGCACGCCACACGACGAGCGCTACGTTAATTACGGGCAGATCCGCGGCGAACGTGTGCGCATTCCCCCTTGCAATCCCTTCAATGCCGATCAACTCATGGCTTGGGCGACCGAATTGGACGGCGGGCAGTACCAGGAGCGAAGGGCACGAGTGAGCGTGGACACGGGTGGTTTTGTGACGTGCAATTCCAGCGAGGCGGCTGGATCTTACTCGTGGGGCCGATAGCATGCGGCGGCAAACCTACCTACTGCTCATGGTGGGGAGCGCATTGGTGGGCTGTGGCGAGAACATCCTCATTGTGAGGGGCAATATGCCTGGGACCGAATGGATTGCACGTCAAGCGGCCAGCCTAAACGGGGCACTCTTTTGCGATCCTGTCCGCGACAGCGAACTACGTGCGGTCCAGGTACGAAAGCAAAACAACGACGCACCCCATGTAACGCTGGTACAGCGATGCCGCTGACGCTTCGAATATGACGCATCTCAAGAATGCTCCAATGACTGGGACTGATGCAGATCGGTCGCATCAGCCAGGGAGTCAAGGCTGTCACGCTGAAGTTGTAGCGGGTGTGGCGCTTGATGGGGATGCCGTGTTGCTGGCGAAGCGTGCCGCGATCAAGTCGGTAGCACCGAACCAATTGCATCTGCCGGGGGGCGGCCAACTCGTGAATCCGGGGGGTGACGTCGCCGAAACCGAAGAAGCCAGGAGACGCGCGGACAAGAAGTCTCTGGCGGGCTGGCAAAAACTGATCGGAAGAAGGGAGATGACCTCATGACAAAAAGAACCTTGAACAGCGAGAAGTCCAGCGCGGAAATGGTTGTGATCGCTGAGAGCGTGGCGATCAGTGCCCGCCTTCGCGCCGAAGAAGGCTACGAGCCTACTTCTCCTCCCGTTGATGAGTTCGAGCCGGTCCAGAATCTGCGTCAGACTTTCTCGCGCGAGACCCTGGTCCATACCGCACAGGAGTCCCCACCGCTTCTGCAACACGAGGTCTTCGAGCTTGCGAGCTTTTCCATTCCTGCACGCTGGCAGAGCGTGCGTTCCGAGACAGACCGGGTCGTGCTGGAGCAGGACTTTCGAAACCAGGTTGCCATTGCCCTGACGCCATTTGTGGAACAGTTGCCTGTGGGCGCTGAACTGGTGGCCGAATACGAACTCTCACCAGTCGGCGGGGGTGCAGTGACACTGGTGGCAAGATTCGCGGCGGAATTCGGCGGTAACAGGGGGGCCGATGGCAGTCTCGATGAGGAACTTCGGACCTGTTTGAGTGCGTTGTCCGATCACTATACGTTCCGTGGCGATAGATCGGCGCATGCATTCCCCCGGAAGGAAGGCGTACAAACGTGGATCGTTCGGCCGCTGTCCGTCAATCTTCAGGCGGCGGCTGGAATCGGCTTCACTGCGCCAAGCGCGGAGACGGCTGCCGAAGTCCGCCTTCCGGCGATGGACCTTTCCCGCGCGGCGCCTAGTCACAGCTCGAGCGGTTGCTGGCCGACTTGGCCTGCTGCGTTGCTTCACGCGTTGAAGGCGGCCCGCGCGGGCAGAACGTCGTTTCGAATACGGATCCGCTTGCGCCGCGAGCGCCTTTCTGATGCTGCGATCCGGTCGCTCAAGCGGTTGACGGCCGACGATCTCATCAATCGCACCGGCGCGTCCGGTACTGCCCGGGAAGGCGGCCTTGTTGCACCGCCATGCAGTACATCGATGCTCGATTCTTTGCTCGCCGGATGGCGATCCGTCGCCCCGGACGCACTGGGCGTCGAACTGGAAGCAGACGTATCCGGAGGACGGCCAAACGAGAGTCTGCTGCGCATTCTCGCAGCTGAGGTTTTTCCGGGCCGGTTCGTGGCAATTCTGCCGGCCATGCAAGAGGGGAAGCCGGCGTCGGCCTCGCCGGTTCTCGACCTCAGCAATCTCTATCCGCTTGCCGCCGGTTTGCCGCCGCTGCTGCCGCATCCTGCGCTGCTGGAAGCACTGGACTATCCGCGCCACCACGACAATCCGTCGATCGCCCTTCCGGTCGAAGGAATCCTTCTCGGTAGCGCGCCGATGAATGGCTTCGAGCATCCAGTCAGAATCGCCGAGGCGGATCGCAGCCGGCATACCTACGTTCTGGGTGCCACCGGTTCCGGCAAGAGCACTCTGCTCTACAACTTGATTTGCCAGGACATGAACGCCGGGCGTGGCGTCGCGGTCATCGATCCGCACGGCGACCTGTTCGAGCAAGTGCTCGCATCCGTTCCGAAGGAACGTGTTCGCGACGTGGTGATCATCGATCCGAGTGATTCCGAAACGACCGTCGGACTAAACCCCCTTGACCTCGGCCCTGTACCGGAGGTCAATCAGGTCAATCGTCTGGCAAACGACTTGCTCGACATTTTCGAAACGCTGTACGACATGCGGGTGGCGGGCGGCCCAGGTTTCGAGATGTTCTTCCGCAACACACTGATGCTCGCGAGCACGGCATGCCACGACCTGTCGGTTGCCGGCTTGCCGAAAGGGCCCCCGACCCTGATGACGGTGGTGGAAATCCTGCGCAACGAAGAGTTGCGCAACGACCTCCTCGGCGCTTGCAAGCGGAGCTTCCTCGGTACCGATCTTGGTGGCGAGGTCGTGAGATTCTTCGAGAGCACCAAGAAACAACGCGGTGACCACTCTTTCGAAAACTGGGTACCGTACGTCAGCTCCAAGCTGACGCGCTTTCTCAACAACCCGCGGCTTCGCCGGATGTTGTGCACGCCGAGAAGGACGGTCGATTTTCGCCGTGTCCTCGATCAGCAAAAGATTCTGCTGGTGCACCTCAACAAGGGGGTGATTGGCGATCAGGACACCAAGATGCTGGGAATGCTGCTGACCAAGTTCATCTTTCAGGCCGCGCTGTCGCGGTCAGACGTGCCGCGGGGCAATCGAACTCCGTTCCATTTCTATCTGGACGAGTTCCAAGCCTATGTGACGCCGGACGTTGCAAACGCTCTGGCTGAATCGCGCAAGTATGGACTGCACATGTGCCTCGCGCACCAGACCATGAGTCAGCTCGATACTCCGGGATCACGAACAATGATGAAGGCAGTTCTCGGAAACTGTGCGAACAAGTTGATCTTCAGGGTGGGCATAGAGGAAGCACAGCTCCTGGAGCCCGCCTTCCTGCCCCGATTTGGCGCCGGCACGATGTCCCAGTTGCCAGATCGCAAAGTGCTGGCGCGAATTCTGGTCAAAGACCGGCCGACGCCACCGTTCGTCTTCGAAACAATGCCGGCGCTATACGGCGAATCCCGGGGGCAGGGCATCGATGTTTCGCATGCGGCTCGCGCATGGTCTCGTGATCGGTATTCCCCCGACTCCATCGCTGATCGCAATGATTCCGCCAACACGATGGGGAACGGAGAGGATGCTGCTGCGGTTGACCCCGGCGCTACCCGTCCTGTCTCCCTGATGAATGGACTCCTCGCCATTGCATCAGGCAGCAAGGCGACTGACAAGGAAGTTGCTGCGCTCGTCGATACGGCCAGTCGTGCCGTATCACGCTGGCAATCCCTGGTGCATTCCGCTGCAGCGCCGACCGTAAGACCTCACGTCGGCAGGTTCTACTGGACGGCGAACCGTTCGCTGGTCCTTGCCTGCACCGTAGCCGAGGATGGCGCCGCGAAAGGGGTGGTGATCGTCGGGGGTCATGGCGAGAGCGGCCTGAGAGGCGCATGCGCCGGAGATGCATTCATTATTTCCAGCGACGGCAAGTTCAGTTCTGATGCCCCGTTATCGGAGTTGTTGGGCATGCACCTTATGGCGTCGGCCGATGTCCGCTTCGATGACGAAGTGGCCTTCGAGTGTGATCTGGACAAGACAGGGACCTGGCTTTTTGGGTCGAATCGTTTGGCGGGGACGGCCACACCCGGCTTCTATGAGACATTGAATCGGAGCATCGCGTTCGTGACCGACAGCGATACCACGGAAGCCTCGCGGGTGGCGGTCGTCTGCCTTGGCGGGCATGGCTTCAGCAAGATTGTGGGCGAAAAGCCTTTCGTGCGGTATCAGGTTTCTTCGCTGGGGCAGTTCGAAGTCAGCGCAGAAACTGGCGGCAACCTTCCGGCCACCACACTCGGCTGTATTGCCGGGATGTCGCTGGCTCGGCGGTTGCCCCTGAAGGGCACGGATGTACCAAATGCACTTCGCAGCCAGTCAGCTCCAACTCGACGCCCACGTCAAACCGGGGAGAAAGTCGGATGATGACCATGCGCCAGTGGTTCTGTTTCCCCCAGGCCAGCGCCAGAACCACTGTTCGCTTTCGCACCTTCCGCATCCTGGTCGAACTGGAGGACGGATGGATTGCTTTCGCGTCGATTCGTCAGCGGCAGGCGCCGGACGAGGCATTCGTCGGGGAACTCGCTGGACTGATCGCCAAACATCATGATGAGAATTTACCGCTGGATGCGGCTCTTGACTCGCTCGGTGCGAATGCTCGTATTGTTGACGAACCTTTGGAGTCTCATGATACATGGGCCTTCGTGACCGTCGCGGCCGATGTACTCGCGGAAGAAGTTGTAAAGCGTTCGACATGCGCGACGGGCGTGTCGATGGAAGAGCGGCAGGCGCTCGAGGATGCTTTAGCCTCAGAGCTTGACAAAGGCATCAAGGACTTTGTCGCGGGTCTCGATGCGTCCATCGTCGAAGTCGCGCGGGCCACTGTGGGCTTGCGGCTCTCCTGCTACAACTTCCTCGCAGGTTCAGGGCCAGAAATCCGCCGAAATCGAATCCAGGCAGCGCGCCTGTTTCCGGTGCTCATTCCATTTCTCCTTCGCTCCAGAGAGGCCACTGCCTTGATTTCGGCAATTGACAGCGGATTGCCTCTCATCGACAAGATGGTGACGCTCTTCGGCGTATCGAAGTCTACCGTGCGCCATTTGAAGGAGGTTCCGCTTGCAGTCGTCGGCAAAGAATGGGGCGACAGACCAGGAGTCTTGATGCGCCTGATCTCCGATCTCGCGCCTGAACGTCGCCCGACAGGGGCTGCCGAATGGGAGCGGTTCAACGCGGTCGTTCAGCAAATAGCCAGATTGTCACGGCAACCGGTGACGACGGCCAGTGGCCGACTCCAGTTACGGCGGTCAGCTGAGCGTCGATATGCCATCGCCGAAACAGCACCGGATGAAGTACGACGGGTGTCGCGAGACATTGACGAGTTCTTCGAGCGGCTCTCGGAAGTGATGCGCTGGGAACTGCGTTTCTCCAACGCAGGTTCGCGCGAGATCGAATTTGCCGTCAAACGGGCAACCGACGAACTCCTGACCGCGCATGACATCGCCCGTATCGGCAAAATCGCGCACCGCTGGCAAAATGCGTTTCTGCGCGCCCAAGGTGACTTTGCAGAAGACCGCGAGATATGGCTTGGCGCCCGCTGGCTATCACCGATCACTGCCCCGGTTGTTACTGGCGATTCACTTGTCGTGCCAATCGTGACCGCATCGGACCTTGCCGAAGAGGGAAATGCAATGCAGCATTGTGTCGCTTCGTACGCCTGCCGATGCATGCGCGGCGAGTCGCAGATATTCTCGGTGCGAAATCACCACGGCGAGCGCATGTCGACGATCGAAACGGCGATAGGCATCATGCAGTCGACGCCGACGGTTGAAATCATTCAGAATCGGGCGCGGGGGAACCGCACGCCGTCCGTATCCAGTGCGCTCGCGGCTGCGCGCTTGATATCACACGTGCAATCCCATCCGGATGCCCTACAAGAATATCTTCTCTGGAGGGCTGCAAGGAATTCGAAGTCGCTGACAGAGCGAACAATGCTTTGCCTGATCAAGCCTGTGACGGCCGCGTTGCGCGAAACGCTGCCGAAGAAATGGACTCTGGAAACGCTGACGTTGCGAGCCCGCCGTCATATTCATGCGTGTTGATTCCGCGATCGCACGACCATCTTTGAGGAGGAACCTTGCATGTCAATAGCCCCCAACCATACCAGGACAAGGCCCGATTCGAACTGAACTGTCCCAAAACACATCATTGAACTCTTGGCACTTTCTTCTCAGACTGCACGCGACAGTCCAGAAAGGCGTCGCAAGAAGGCGTCGCTTAAGGTGGCGAGGCAGCCGAGAGCTTAGGCAGATGCCGGAGCGCGGCGGTTCGCTGCCGCGAACGCAATCCATTCAATTCAAACCCGAGGAGCGGCAGTGTGAATCGACCATTACTCAAGCCTAGGCTGTTGCTGATTGAGGATGATCCCGCCCGAATCGAGAAATTCCGAGCCTGGATCGCCGGCACCGAGTTCGTCCTGATCGAGGCGAGCAGCGGCGGGCGGGCTATGGGAATCCTGCGGCCGGGCATGGCGGAGGGGGTCGCCGGGATCCTGCTCGACCACGATCTGGAAAAGCAGCCGGTGACCGATACCGATTTGCGGCTGAGTGCCTCGCACCTGATTAACTCGATGGTCAGGGCCGTGCCGCGGCATGTACCCGTACTGATCCACTCGATGAATGCCAGTCAGCCGCCAGTGATGACGAAGCGACTGGTCGCGGCCGGGTTTTCGGTCACGCGGATGCGTATGTCGTCGCTGACGCCGGACATGTTTGCTGCTTGGCTCGACGATGTGCGGGATAGCTGGGAGACCAACGCGAGGGACTAAACACCGAAGGTGTTCGCTTCGCGTCTGCGAAAGTTGCCAGAGGGCGTGCTCCCAGGATTGCTTGGGTTCGCCCGCCGAGCCAGTTTGCACCTCACCAATCGTGGAGAAGCGTTCATCCTATGCTTGATAGAATCCGAACGAGTACTGGCTCGATGACGCCTCCAATATTCCACATACTGGAAAATGGATCTAAGTAACGGATACATGGTCTCATGAGCAGGGAGAAAACATGAGTGACAAGACAAAGCTAATTGGACACCTTGGCAGCGGGGAGGAGGTTTGGGACCGTGACCTGAAACCATTTACCAGGAATAGTGATGGCAAGGATAATTTCCTGCTTCACCTGTCCGAGGCCTTGGCCAAGATCAACTCCGAAGGCAGGAAACTGATCGAGCATGAAGCCCGATTCGACAAGGTCGTGGGCTGGACCAGCATTGTCCCGACTAGTCCGGAAGACAAGAATAAAATCATATGGTACAAGATGCCGGGACGGGCAGGTTACACGCGCATGGTCTTTAGACACACACATGAGCCCACCCGTTTGATGACCCTGTTTCTGAATCGACTGTCATCAACAGCATACGTGTTGTCATCTTTCTGGTACGGGCCATGGACGCCTCCCGAGCCATGGGAGCCTGGCGCCGGGCCGGAGGCGCTGGCATTTTGGCTGACCCATGCCATACTGTATGCTTCGCGTGGGGAGGCGACAACTCCTTGGGAGATTACCGACAGGGTACCGCCAGAGTGGCAGAAACAGATGGACAGGTACGGAAACACCGAGGTCGTCAAGGAAGCCCTGCAGAACAAGCAGGTACCGGATCCGGAACTTGAAAGACTGCGCATAATGGCGAAAGCGGGCTGGGAGATCGCCATAAAATTGGGGCAAACGAAGCCTGACGGTGCAGTCCATTGATGCCGTCCTGCAATCGGATGGGCTTCCCGATGAACCAGTATGGATCGCGGAATCATGTCTGTCTTGGCCAACTCCCGGAGCAACATGGATTCCGAGGCGTTCGTCGAACTCAGGAAGGCGGCGCTTCTGGACAAGACGGCATGGCTCAAGGCATTGAAGGATTGCATGGCAAGGAACTCCTCTGCGTATTTCGCGCCATCGTGGCCGGTGTTTTCGCCAACGGCTTGCAGCGCACCCGCCAGCCGTTGGCGATCGGCCTTGCGGCCTGCCCGGCGACGTGCTCCTCCTCGATCAACGATATCCAGTGCTGCTTGGTAACGTTCAGCACATTCCGTGCGCAGACAATTCCGCCTGCAACGTTGCTTGTTCGCTTTCTTGCAGAACAAAGATCTGAACGTGAAGGCCCGAATGCCTCGCCAAACTGGCATGCCATGCGGCAAGCATGGCATGGAATGCTTCTTGACTCGACAGGCGCCATCCGCCGCGCATCACGGCCGTTGCAACCGAACGGAGTTTGAGCCGGTGGCAGTGATTTAGGGCATCGAGGAATGCGCTCTTCACGATGGAAACTTTGTCGGCATCCGAAAGAACGTGCAGGTGGTGGAGAGTCGATGAAATAAGGTACCAAGACCAGGGCGAATCTCCATCCCAGTTGATGGAGACCGTATGACCCAAAGGCACTGGGTAATGAATACTTCTCTGCATGTCCTTCCAGTCATCGGGCCAGCGGCGCTCAAATTGGCGCGCGAGATTACCTTCCATGCCGCGCCGCGCACCATCGATCGTGATGATCAATGCGTCAGATTTGGAATCGAGTGCATTGCCGGTTATGACTTGTATGGACAATACAGTGCCCTAGAAATTAAACCACCACATCGTGGGACTAAACATATAGCACGTTTCGTCGTCACGGCACAGGGATCGAGCATCGTCACCGGCGTTTCGTCAGCATGCAGCCTACTGTATAGATAGTCACCCCTGCGACACCTCCTGACATCTTATGCCGACTAGATTCCGGCCTTTTTTTGCCGGATCCCCGAGAAAATGGAATTCGGCGCTAAGCACCTTCACTGCCGGATAGGCAGCTCAGAAAATGCCGCGCAGTCCCGTCAGTACCTCTCACGCAGAGGCAATTGAGGTTGCCAAAATTGGAGATTCCGCCAATTCCTACGTCCGCCACATAGTCAGTAGCTTATCCGCAACGGCATCGATGTCATGGGGCGAAGGCTCGGCGTCGGTATAGTCTTCAGCAATCTCAAGAGCAAGCCTGGTCATCGGACCAACCTTGCAGCCGACCGCCTGGCGCATGCTCTCGGCATTCACGCCGATTGCTTCGCAGAACTTCTCGAATCCGCCCATTTGTGTCCGGTAGCGACGCACGAAGATGCCAAGGCTATCGATCGCCTTCTCCTCATGCTCGCCACTTCCTAGCGTCAGCAAGGCCATCGAGAAGCAGGCCAGTTCGGAGTACCAGGCGGCATCGACATGCGCACATAGCGTGATGATCATCGCGTTGATCTTCGGCAGAAAATAGTCAGGGTCTTCGATGTGGTAGGTTTTCATTGGACACGTGGCGCTCAGGCGATCGAGTTCTTCTTCGTCACGTCGGCCAGCGGCTTCAACGAAGGCACGGAACCGCTCATCCGGTGTCAGGCGCTCGTAGATTTTGGTGGGCATCTTCATGGCTTGGTTCTCCCGCCAACCGCCATCTCCAGGGAGGCCAGGCGTCTGGCTATCTCCACAGACTCATGCAACTTGGCGAGTTGGCCGAGAACATAGACCAGTCTGCTTCCGTCGCCGGTGTCGATAGTGTTGGCACGCATATCGCGGTAAACGCGACTCATCTCGAGGCGGACGTCGTCCAGGCTGGACAGGTTGATCTTCGGTATGGCCGGCGTAACGGCGCCGGTTCTACCATCGATCACGGCAAAGTTATTCTCGTTGCTGGCGGCTCGGGGTGTTGGTTTGGGCATTTAGGTACCCCTCCTTTTTAATCGTGATTTCTGTCGGCATGAGGTTCCCTCAGTTTTTCGTCTGCCAACGAGTGGGTTTCATGCTACCAGTTTTCCTTCATGTTGCCCGCTGAGCCAAGCTACCAGGAACTGCGTTGGCGACTTGTAGCCGAGGGTCGAGTGCT
>WBZP01002048.1_pt1 | contig 23800 bp, 23 predicted proteins | sample 5204301 | NCBI WGS metagenome assembly WBZP01 (sample SAMN12412401, study PRJNA552823) | activated sludge metagenome | isolation source: activated sludge from nitrification reactor of wastewater treatment plant... | place: USA: Pennsylvania | collected 2017 | reverse complement strand
AAGCACATGTTGGCGCTGCGTGTCTGCCGTGCCAACCAGGAGTGGGACAGCTATTGGCAGTCCAGGCGACAACAGGCGGCCTGATCCACAGTCGCACTTCCAATTGCACCCATCTCTGCCGCTTCGCTCCCCCGGATCGATCGCTGGCTGGATCATGTGCCGGATGCCCGAAGTCTCCGATATCCTTGGCCTACGCAAGCCCTGAAACCGCGCGTGGCCTACCGTCTGGCCGGCCTCAAGACTCCCATAGGGCTGCTGCGGACCAAACGGACGAAGCGGGCTAAGGATGTGGCAGATCGCATCATGCTGGAGCGGGCGTTGCAGGCGCTCCGCCAATGTGACGCAGAGGGGAACGAACCATGATGCCTGCTCGATTTCAGACGCATGGGCCACCCGTTCTTGCCGGTAGGCTGGTTGGAAAAAGGCTGTTTGTGGGCAAGACGCGATCCAGCGCGGTGAGGTCCGGGCCGCCAGCAGCCGGTCCTGCCGATCGTCCTGTACGACGGCGGCCAGCGCTGGTCGGCGGAAACCGGTGTCTTCCACCTGATCCCGCCGGTCTCCGGGCTGGTCGAGCAGTTCACGCCGCGTTCGCAAGACCTGCTGATCGACGAAAGCGCCTACGCCGACCACGACGCCATCCCGACGCTGCGGGTCGGCGATCAGCCGCTGGAGTTCACTCTGGCCGTCCCGGCCCGGCGCCACGGGGATCTTGACAGCCTGCTCGCCCCGTTGCACGAGAAGTGTTGTCGGTCGGCGACGGCAGAGATCTTCGGCGAGCTGAAGTGGCAGAGATTTCGTCTGATCGTTGCCCATCGCTCTGACATGCCCAGCGAGCAGAGTCGCGTGCGCGATGAGCGCATCGCCGCGCTGGAAGGCGATGCAGCCCAGTGGGCGGAGAAGCTCGCCGCCCAAGACGCCCGCCAGACCCGTCCGGGCAAGAAGCTGTCAGACGCCGCTACGACTGCCCGTTTCTACAAGGCGGTCGCTGACGCGCATCTCGTGCTCATCATCAAGGCCAATCTCGCCTCCGAGATCGCCGCGCGCTGCAAGGCGCTGGCCGACATCGAACGGGAATTCAGGGTCCTGAAGTCCGAGATCGAAATCGCGCCGGTCTTCTCCCGCCTTCCCGACCGAATTCGGGCGCATGTCCTGATCTGCTTCTTGGCACTGCGGCTCTATCGGGTGCTGCGTCTCCGCTTGAAGGCGAAGGCCCGCCCCATCTGACCCGAGTGCGCCTTGGAGATCGCCCGCAGGATCTCCAGTACCACCAAGTCACGCTGCACCAACGCCAGTCAGCCTCAGGCCGCTCCGCCATGACCCTGCAACAGAAGGATCTGTTCGAAACCGTCGCCCTGCCCGAGTCCTCCGCGAGACGCGTGTAGTGCCAATCTTGAACCCGTGAATTGCGCACAAACAATCGCTTAGCCGTATGTTTGTCGAACTTGGGCGCACGGTCGGTGGCGTGGGGGCGGGAGGAGAGAAACCCCCGGCTACCCGATTAGGCCATCGAATGGAAGCCAATCATATTGCCCTCCGTGTCGTGAGCAAGCGTGAAGAAACCGTGTTCACCGATGGACGTCTTTTCCTTGCATATGCTCCCTCCATGAGCGGCCGCGCGTGCGGCTTGCTCAGCGCAGTCATCGCAAGCAAAGTAAACCAGAGTGCCACTGCCGCCAGACGAACAACCTTCCATTTTTACCAGCATGCCGCCTGCGCCGTATGTGCTCATCCCAAGTTCTTTGTCCATGGGGAAGAACCACATGTCCATATTCATTTCCGCAGTAGGAGCGGGCATTTTTTCAAGTTTGATTCCGAGTACGGATTCGTAAAACGCCCTTGCGCGGTTCATGTCTTGTACGTAGATTTCAAAATGAACGACTGGATTACTCTTCATGGCATTAGTCCTGTTGATAGGCAGTCTTGATAATAGGTACAACGTAGAGCTAACCGGCGCTGCGCGGCTTTATCGCGCAGCGTCCAGCGACTGAAAGGAGCGAGGTTGAGCGTCATGTTAGCGAGGTAATCGGGCCGGTCGCCGCAATTCGCCCCGAAGTCACTCCGCGTCGCGTATATCAAATCAAGCACTTGGAAGGAGTGACTTAAGAGAGAACTTTTGCTAGCAGCATAGATCGCAACGGCGAACTGAGGACGAGGAACCCTAGAACGTTTACGATCACAGTTGCCCAGAACTTGGCACGGAAGGTGGCTTTATTGGATTTGTGGCGCAGGACCTGTTGGGCGACGATTGCACCGGGCCAACCCCCAACAAGCCCCAGCCCTAGCAAAGTGTCTTCACTGACACGCCATCGGTCGGCTGCTGCAGCTGATTTATCTACGGCGTAAACGACGAAGCACACCACGCTCGCACCGAGATAGAGACCCGCGACCCAACCCGGAACCCTCCAGAGAATCGCGGCGATGGCAAAGAGAACAAGAAACGCCGGAATTGCAAACAGGGTTGCTGTGCCCCACTGCGCCGGATTGTCATTTCGCACTCGGACATTTTGGCGTTTGGTTCTGACTACTTCGACACGCTTTGCGCGTTTTTTTCCATCTGAAGCCATTTCGACCTCAAATGTCACACGCTGACCGACCTCGGGCCGACCGGATCGTGACACAAATGCTTTGATGTGAACGAAGATCTCTTGACCTCCGTGTAGGGGTTCGATGAAGCCAAAGCCTCGGTCATCGTTCCAGGTTTTTACAGCGCCTTCGATTCGCATGATGATTGATTGAGTTCAACATTGAGTAGCTGGCGATGTTTCCATGTTACAACACGGAACATCGCCGTCTATCCCGCAGCGCGCCGCTGCGACAGGCACGAAACGCGTCCGCAGTGCAGCGCCAGTTTATGGCGCAAATCTTCGTTATGTCAATGGCTTCTCGGGTCGAGAGGTGACCCCTCCTCATCAGACGTGAAGGCCACGTCGCAACGAAACATGGTGCTTTTCCGCGTTGTAACACGGCGAATCGCCGTCTACTGCGCAACACGTGGGTTGGCCGATGTTCGCAACGGATGGACGAGGCGCGCTCTTCTGTTCGGTTTTTTCTTGGTAATTTCAGTATCGCGACCCAGCAAGCTGGCGCGCCATCGCACGTCGGGTTGACACGAAACACGGCGCTTGTCCGTGTTGTAACACGGCGAATCGCCGTCTAACCCGCGACTTGCTTCGCGGGCAGCACGTGCGGACAGCGTCGGACGGCGTCGGAAAGCATCGGGCAGCCGTGGGCAGCCGGGAGAGGTATCGGTCGGGTTGGCGTCGGTGGGGCAGCTCGCGAGTCTTCCGAGACCTGTCGGGGTGGTGAGCGTTGGGCGAGGGTTTGTCATGGGCGCGTTGCCGGTGGCCAGGTTTCGTCGCTTGCCCGACGAATCGAGCTGGCGAGGAGAGGTTGGCGACGCGAAGGGGCTTGCGTTCAGTGTCGAATCAGGAGGCTGTGTTGCCGTGCAGTTGCGTTTCGCTTGCGAGACGAGAGCATGCAACAAGCACAGTCGGCGGCATCTCCGTTCGTGGATCAAGTTCGCGACGCGGTTCGGGTCCGCCACTACAGCATCCGCACTGAGGCGGCTTATCTCGGGTGAATCAAGCGCTTCATCCCCTCGTGACGGCAAGCGGCATCCGCGCGAGAAGGGCAAGGCCGAGGTGGGTGCCGTGCGCTCGGAGCTCGCGGTCTACGGCCGTTTCGGACGTTACTCGGACTCAGGCGCTCAATGCGCTGGTGTCCTTGTTCCGTCTTCCCCGCTGTGGCTGTTGGGCGGCTGTCCTGCGCACTCTGGTGCGCTAGAGTGCATACAGGATGCCATTCTCGTCCTTCAGGGTGCCTGCCCGGAGCAGATCTCTGACCAGCCACTGCGCCAGGAACTCGGGATCATGGTTGAGGTAGCGCGCGTTCACGCTGCGGCAGAAGCTCAACCCGGCGAGAAAGCCGGGCAGGTCGGCGCGCGGCAGGCAACGCTTTTCCAGCAAGGCAAAGGCGACGATTACCCGGAGGGCGTGCCGAGCGAGGAGCTCGACATCCTGCTCAAAGGCGGCAAGCTTGCGGTAGGCGCGCGCGAAGGCGTCTTCGACCTCGAAGAAGGCGGCTCCGTGGCCAGGGATGACCACATCGACGGCCAGGCGGGCCAGTGTGTCGAGTGTTTCGTGCGCCGCCTTGAGTCCGCCACCGTCTTCCGGGTGGCCGAGGAGCTCGGAAAAGATGACGCCGAAGCCATTGCGCCACAACGAGTCACCGGAAATGAGCAGGCGCTGCTCCGGGTTATGGAAGGCGAGAGCGTCCATGTCGTGGCCGGGGACGGCAATGGCGCGCCAGTTCAGGCCGCCCAGCTCGATCTCGTCGCCGGCAGCGATAGTCGCGTCGTGCGAGAAGCGGGCGGCCGTTTGACCGAGCGGCGACAGCAGCAATGCTTCTTCGTCCCATTCGCCAATTGTCGCGTCCATGCCCTGCGGTACGATCACCCGGCAGCCGAAGGCTTCGCTGATCGCCGCGTTGCCGCCGATGTGATCGGAGTGGGAGTGTGTGTTGAGCAAGCGCGTCAGTCGTCGTCCGGACAGCGCCCGGGCGACCAGGGAGACCGTCTGGGCCGCCTGGCTGACGTAACCGCTGTCCACCAACGCGGCGTGTTCGCCCTCAAGAAACAGGATGTTGTTCGACGACAGCCAGCCACGTTCGAGGACCAGCATGTTTTCGGGAAGCATCAGCGCCGGCCGGCCGAATCGGCATCTGGCCCCTCGTCGTAAACACGCAGCGGCCGCAGCTCCTCGGCGACGATTCCCTGCCGTCCATCGGCGACCGGCAACGGTGGCCGCCCGCAGCCGAGGCAGTAACCCGAGTCGGGGTCGGCCATGCAGATGCCGACGCAAAGGTAGTCGTCGTCACGTACGCTCACCCTTCCCGCTCGCATTCTCCGCGCAACTCGCCGCCGGTCGAACAACCGTTTGGATCGTGTTCGGCGCGGCGACGCTCGACAGCCTGCAGAACCTTCAGGCGTTGGTCACTCGACAGACGACTCCAGAAAGCGATCTCTTCAATGGTACGAAAACATCCGATACACAGGCCGATCTGATCGTCCATCTGGCAGATATTGACACACGGTGAGGCAACGACTTGCGTCATGCCGCTTCCCTTCTGTTCAGGATCACTCGGCCGGTCTCATGCCGTGCGCTCGGTGTGACGCTTGGCGAGCAGTGCGCGGGCAACTCTTGATGCCGGTGCACGGCCGAGTTGCTGCGTGATGTACTCCGCCGCAGCCAGCAGCGTGTTCATGTCGATCCCGGTTTCGATACCCAGGCCATTGAGCAGAAAAACGATGTCCTCGGTTGCCACGTTGCCGGTGGCGCCCGGGGCGTAGGGGCAGCCGCCCAGGCCGCCGACTGAGCTGTCGAAGATGTTCATGCCGAGTTCGAGCGAGGCGTAGACATTGGCGATCGCCATGCCGTACGTGTCGTGGTAGTGCCCGGCGAGCAGGGCGATCGGCACGACGCTGGCGCAGGCGTCGATCATCCGCTGGACTGACGCGGGTGTTCCGGCGCCGATGGTATCGCCAAGCGAGACCTCACAGCAACCCAGTTCGTGCAGCCATTTCGCTACCCAAGCGGTTTGTCGGCAATCGACCGGTCCTTCGTATGGGCAGGCTACGGCACACGAGACGTAACCGCGCACACGGATATCGAGCGCAGTCGCTGCATCGACGACGGTGGCAAAGCGCTTCAGGCTCTCGGCGATGCTGCAGTTGATGTTCTTCTGTGAGAAGGTCTCCGAGGCTGCGGCGAAAATCGCCACCTCTTGCGCTCCGGCTTCGACGGCAGCGTCGAAACCCTGGAGGTTGGGTGTCAATACGGGATACGACACGCCGGTCCGGCGGTGCGGACTTGCCAGAACGGCCTGCAGGACAGTCCTCTGGTCGGCCATCTGCGGGACCCAGCGCGGTGAGACGAAGGAAGTGACTTCGATCGCTGTTAACCCGGCATCGGTCAGGCGCTCGATCAGTTCAACCTTGACCGGCGTGGGGACGATCTGTGGTTCGTTTTGCAGGCCGTCGCGCGGTCCAACCTCGACCAGCCTGACGCGCTTCGGCAGTTGCCGACTCATGGCGCGGGCGCGAAATCGACGAGTTCGGCTCCATCGGCCACCTGATCGCCGGCCGCGTAATGGAAGGCCTTGACCTGCCCGTTGGCCGGCGCTGTGATCGTGTGCTCCATTTTCATCGCTTCGAGAATCAGCAGCGGCGCCCCCTTGTCCACCTGCTGGCCGGTTGCGGCAAGCAGGGCGATCACCTTGCCGGGCATCGGCGCCGTCAATCGGCCACCCTGCGTGCCGCCGGCCTCGACCAGATGCAAGGGATCATCGCGCAGGATGACGTAATTCGTTCCATGCAGAAACACGTGCCGCTTCTGTTCATTCTTCTCGGTGACGGCGACCACGCTGGCCACCAGGCGGCGGTCGTCGAGTTCGACGGCGAACTGCCCGGCAAAGCGGCCGCTGTCGAGATAGCGGCCGCGTGCGACGACCGATTCGCCGCCGAGCGTCAGACGCCAGCCGTCCGCTTCGTAGGCGACGACGACTTCGTAGCGCACATCGCCACTGCGGTAGGTCAATGTGCGACGTGGCTGGAGGTTCAGCCGCCAGCCATCGTGCAGGCTCCACGGTGACCACGGGTCGCCCGTCAAGCCCGCTCGCGCGGTCGCCCCTGCCTGCTCGCGCAGCAGTCCGGCGACAGCAGCGACGAAGAAGACACTGCGTGGCGGTTCGGCGTCGGCCGGGAAGAGGAATTCCCGGCTGCGTTCGATCAGACTTGTGTCGAGGTCGGCGTTGGCAAAAGCAGGGCAGGCGACGAGTCGCGACAGGAAGTCGATATTGGTCGTGACGCCGACGATCCGGTAGTCGGCGAGTGCCTGGCGCATGCGCGCCAGCGCAGCGTGGCGGTCGACATCCCAGACGATCAACTTGGCGATCATCGGATCGTAGAACGGGGTGATTTCGTCTCCTTGCTCGCTGCCCGTATCAACGCGCACGTTGAGGCTCTCGGCCGGCGGTACCAGGTGCACCAGACGGCCGGTCGACGGCAGGAACTCCTGTGCCGGATTCTCCGCGTAAACGCGCGCCTCGAGAGCGTGGCCGCGAATGTCGAGCTGTTCCTGGCGCAGGGGCAAGGCTTCGCCGTCGGCAACGCGCAACTGCCACTCGACGAGATCCTGCCCGGTGATCATTTCGGTTACCGGGTGCTCGACCTGCAGGCGCGTGTTCATCTCCATGAAGTAGAAGCTGCCCTCGTGCGCAAAGCTGCCGTCGGCGATGAACTCGACCGTTCCGGCGCCGACGTAACCGACTGCGCGCGCCGCGTTGACCGCTGCCTGACCCATCGCCACGCGGCGTTCCGGCGTCATGCCGGGTGCCGGAGCTTCTTCGAGAACCTTCTGATGGCGGCGCTGGACCGAGCAGTCACGTTCGAAGAGGTGCACGCAATTGCCCTGCGCGTCGGCAAAGATCTGGATCTCGATGTGCCGCGAGCGACGCAAGTACCTTTCGATCAACACTTCCTGCGCGCCGAAGGAGGAGGCGGCTTCTCGTCGGCAGGAGGCGAGTGCGGCAAGAAAATCGTCGCGTCGTTCGACCAGGCGCATTCCCTTGCCGCCGCCGCCGGCGGTCGCTTTGATCAGCACCGGGTAGCCGAGCGCGTCGGACTGGTCGCGCAGGAATTCCGGATCCTGCTCGACCCCGTGGTAGCCCGGCGTCAAGGGAACGCCGGCAGCAGCGAGCAGCGTCTTCGCTGCCGACTTCGAACCCATGGCACGGATCGCTGCCGGCGGCGGGCCGATGAAGACAATCCCGGCGTCCGCGCAGGCGTCGGCGAAACGATCGTTTTCCGAGAGGAACCCGTAGCCGGGATGGATCGCTTGCGCGCCGGTTCGCCGGGCGGCGTCGAGAATTCGCTCGCCGACCAGGTAGGACTCGCGCGCTGCGGCCGCTCCGATACACACCGCTTCGTCGGCCAGGCGCACATGCCGCGCGTTGGCGTCGGCTTCCGAGTAGACGGCGACTGTGCGCACGCCGAGTCGGCGGGCCGTGCGCACGATCCGGCAGGCGATTTCGCCGCGGTTGGCGATCAGTATCTTGGTAAACATCGGCAGCCTTTCACTCGTCGTACCAGTTGGGCTTGCGTTTCTCGAGAAATGCCGCTATCCCTTCACGGCCCTCGCGACTGGCGCGGACGCGCGTGATGCACTGGGCGGTGTCTTCTTTCGTCTGTTCGTCGATTGGCTGTCCAGCGACGAGGCGGATGAGTGCCTTGCACTCGGCTTGCGCAGTGTGGCCGTTGGCCAGCAGGCGGGCGAGGATTTCGGCGATCGCGTCGTCGAGTTGCTCCTCACCGGGAACGAGTTCGTGCAGCAGACCGATCCGGTAGGCCTCGGCGGCCGAAAAAGCTTCCGCCGTCAGCATGTAGCGGCGACTGCAGCGCTCGCCGATCGCCGCCAGAATGTACGGGCTGATCACCGCCGGAACGATGCCCAGCCTCACTTCGCTGAGCGCGAAGGATGCGTCGTAGGTGCCTATTGCGATGTCGCAGGCGGCGATCAGGCCGACGCCGCCGCCGTAAGCGGGGCCCTGCACGCGTGCGATTGTCGGCTTGGCCAGCTCGTTCAGTACCGACAGGAGCCTGGCCAGGCGGTGCGCGTCACGCAGGTTTTCCTCGGCCGAGTAACCGGCCGCGCGTCGCATCCACTCGAGGTCGGCCCCGGCGCAGAAGCTCTTGCCGGTCGACGACAGGACCACTGCCCGCACGCGCCGGTCTTCTTCCATTTCGTGCAGTCCTTCGGTCAGTTCGGCAATCAGCTGTTCGTCGAAAGCATTGTGCCGCTCGCCTTTGTTGAGCGTCAGGATGCCGACATTGCCGTCGACTTCGCTGGTGATCGATTGGTACTCGCTCATTGCTGTTCCTTACATCCGGAAAACGCCGAACCTTGTCGGTTCGACCGGCGCATTGAGCGCTGCCGACAGGCCGAGGCCGACGACGCGGCGAGTATCGGCAGGATCGATGACGCCGTCGTCCCAGAGGCGCGCGCTGGCATAGTAGGGGTGCCCCTGCTCTTCGTACTGCGCGCGGATTGGCGCCTTGAACGCCTCCTCCTCCTCGGCGCTCCACGTCTTGCCGGCGGCTTCGATGCCGTCGCGGCGCACAGTCGCCAGGACAGTCGCCGCCTGCTCGCCCCCCATCACCGAAATGCGCGCATTCGGCCACATCCACAGAAAGCGTGGCGAGTATGCCCGGCCGCACATGCCGTAGTTGCCGGCGCCGAAGGATCCGCCGATGACGACGGTGAACTTCGGTACGCGGGCGCAGGCGACAGCGGTGACCATTTTCGCGCCGTCGCGTGCAATGCCGCCGTTTTCGTACTTGCGGCCGACCATGAAGCCAGTGATGTTCTGCAAGAAAAGCAGTGGGATGCCGCGCTGGGCGCACAGCTCGATGAAATGCGCTGCCTTCAGCGAGGACTCGGAAAACAGGATGCCGTTGTTGGCGATAATTCCCAGCGGGTAACCCCAGAGACGCGCGAAGCCACAGACGATGGTCGTCCCGTAGCGTGCCTTGAATTCGTCGAAGTCCGAAGCATCGACGAGTCGGTTGATGATTTCGCGCACGTCGAAAGGTTTCTTGGCGTCGCAAGGGATCACGCCATACAACTGGTCAGCCGGATACAGCGGTGGGTGGGGTTCGCCGAGATTGAGCGGCGGCTGCTTGCGCCAGTTCAGGTGCGCGACGATGCGCCGGGCGATTGCCAGGGCGTGCGCGTCGTTCTCGGCGAAATGATCGGCGACGCCCGAGATGCGCGTGTGCACGTCGGCGCCGCCGAGGTCTTCGGCGCTGACCACTTCGCCAGTCGCTGCCTTGACGAGCGGTGGTCCGCCGAGAAAGATCGTACCCTGCTCCTTGACGATGATCGACTCGTCGCACATCGCCGGCACGTAAGCGCCACCGGCGGTACACGAGCCCATTACCGCGGCGATCTGCGGAATCCCTGCCGCCGATAGATTGGCCTGATTGTAGAAGATGCGCCCGAAGTGCTCCTTGTCGGGAAAAACCTCATCCTGCATCGGCAGGAACGCGCCGCCGGAATCGACCAGGTAGATGCACGGCAGGCGGTTCTCGCCGGCAATCTCCTGCGCCCGCAGATGCTTCTTGACCGTCAGCGGGTAGTAGGTTCCCCCTTTCACCGTTGCATCGTTGGCGACGATCATGCACTCGACGCCGCTGATCCGGCCAATGCCGGTGATCAACGACGCAGCCGGCACTTCGAAAGGGTGCGCCTCGCCGTACATGCCGTAGGCGGCAAGCTGCGACAGTTCGAGAAAGGACGAACCCGGATCGATCAAGGCGCTCACCCTTTCGCGCGCGAGGAGCTTGCCGCGCGCCAGGTGCTTCTGGCGCGCCGGCGCCGGGCCACCGAGGGCGATCGTCGCCACCGTCGAGCGCAGGTCGGCGACGACCTGGGTCATGGCCGCTGCGTTGGCCTTGAATTCGGCGCTGCGCGGATCGAGTTGCGTCGGCAGAAGCGGCATCAAAAACCTCCGGTGGCGAGCCAGCGCTCGATCTGCGGCAGGCGGTCGGCGCCGAAAAAAGGTTCGCTGTCGACGATGATGTAAGGCGAGCCGAATACGCCTTTCGCCAGCGCGGCCTCATTTTCGGCCTTCAAGCGTTCCTTGAGCGCAGTGCCGTTGAGTGCCTCCGCCAGTGTATCGCGATCGGCACCATGCTGCGCGGCGAGTTGAAGGACGAGTTCAGGGTCGGAAATATCGCGTCCCTCGCGAAAGAGCGCGCGGAAGACGGCGTGGGCAAAACCCCGCGCTGCAGCGCAGTTCTTGTCGTGCAACCAGTAGTAGGCGCGTGCTGCCTGTTGTGTGGCGAGCGGGAACTTCTCCGGGTGGACGTAGGGCAGGTCGAGAAAACGCGCCGAGCGCGAGAAATCGTTCAGCGAGTACTTGCCCTTGAGCGGGATTGTCGTCAGCGGCGCCCCGCCGATCGCCCGGAAAATGACGCCGAGCAGAATCGGCCGCCACTTCACCTGGCGCGTAAAGCGCGCCGCCAGCTCGTCGATCCTTTCCGAGGCCAGGTAGCCGTAGGGCGAAGAGAAGTCAAAGTAGAATACGATCGGGTCCGACATGAGCTTGTTCTCCGGGTTCATGTAGTGTGACGCATGCTAGCCTTCCGCCACGGCGCGGCCGATCACCAGGCGCTGGATGTCGTTGGCGCCCTCGTAGATCTGGCAGACACGCACGTCGCGATAGATTCTCTCCACCGGAAAGTCGCTCACGTAGCCATAGCCGCCAAGGATCTGAATGGCGTCCGAGCAGACCCTTTCCGCCATTTCCGAAGCGAACATCTTGGCCATCGAAGCTTCCTGCAGGCAGGGTTTGCCGGCATCCTTGTACGTCGCGGCGCGCCACACCAGCAGACGTGCGGCGTCGATCTGCGTCGCCATGTCGGCCAGGCGGAAACTCACCGCCTGATGCTCGATGATCGGTTTGCCGAAGGTCTCGCGCTCCTTGGCGTACTGCACGGCCGCTTCGAAGGCTGCGCGCGCCATGCCGACCGACTGGGCGGCGATACCGATACGGCCGGCTTCCAGGTTCGATAGAGCGATGCGGTAGCCGTCGCCTTCCTTGCCGAGAAGACAACTGGCCGGGATACGGCAGTCCTCGAACAGGATCTGCGCCGTGTCCGAGGCGTGCTGGCCCATTTTCTCTTCAATCCGGGCGACGATGTAGCCCGGCGTGTCGGTCGGCACGAGGAAACAGGAAATGCCTTTCTTGCCGGCCGATTTGTCGGTCACCGCGAAGACGATCGCCACTTGCGCGTACTTGCCGGTGGTGATGAACTGCTTGACGCCGTTGAGGATGAAGTCGTCGCCGTCGCGGTCGGCGCGTGTCGTGATTGCCGCCGCGTCGGAGCCGGTGTGCGGTTCCGTCAGGCAGAAGCAGCCGAGCATTTCACCGCGTGCCAGCGGTTTGAGCCAGGTTTCCTTCTGCTCGTCGCTGCCGTATTTCATCGTGATGCCGCAGGCCAGCGAGTTCTGTACGCTGACGATGGTCGAGGTCGCGCCGTCGCCGGCGGCGATTTCCTCGATCACCAGGACGAGCGACATGTAGTCCATGCCGGCGCCGCCCCACTCTTCGGGAACGACCATGCCGAGCGCGCCGAGTTCGCCGAGTTCGCGCAAGGCTTCGGCGGGAAATGTGTGGTTACGGTCCCACTCGGCGGCGAACGGGGCAAGCCGATCCTGTGCAAAATCGCGCAGCGACGCGCGAATCATTTCCTGTTCCTGAGTCAAGATCATGCCGTTTTCTCCTTGCTGTTGGCCGCCGCTACGCGGCACGCAGCGGCGCGGTTGGTGATGATGACGCCTGTGATGACCAATGCGCCGCCGCCGAGAACCGCTACGCCGAGGCGCTCGTCAAGGAGCAGCGCGCCCAGAATGACGGCGCTTACCGGGACCAGGTTGATGAACGCTGCCGAGCGCGTCGCGCCGATTCGCTGCACGCCTTCGGCGTACCAGGTGAAGGCCAGCGCCGTTCCGCAAAGCCCGAGGAAAGCGACCGCTATCCACCCGCGCCAGGTCGTTTCACCGAGCGCAAAGAGCGAGCCTTGGCACAGCGCGGCGACAGTCAGCATCAGCCAGCCGGCCAGGCTGGCGCCGAAGGTCATTGCCAGTGGCGAAAGCGAGCGCGTCGCACGTCGGCCGATGAAAGTATAGACCGCCCAAAGGACGCTGCAGCCGATGATCAGCCACTCGCCGGGACCAACCTGGCCGGCGAAAAGGAGCTGGGGGGCGCCGTTGGTGACGACGACCAGGCAGCCGACCATGGCGATCGCGATCCCGGCTGCCTTGCCGGCTGACATTGGCGCGCCGAAAAGCAGCCAGTCACCTGTTGCGATGACGGCCGGCGTCAGCGCCACGACGAGTGCTCCGCGACCGGCTTCGATCAGCCGCAGCCCGTAGAGAAAACACAGATTGTAGAGGAAGATGCCACTCGCACCGAGTGCCGCCAGCGTCAACCAGTCGTTGCGCGACCAGCGCGGGCGGCCTTCGCGCAGGACGACCAGCGCGCCAAGGGCGAGGGCGGCGAGCAGGAAGCGCCAGCTGGCAACGGCCAGCGGCGAGGCTTCGCCGACGGCGACGCGACCGGCAATCCAGGTCGCCCCCCAGACGAGCGCGGTGGCCAACAGTTTGAGATGGGTGGCCAGCGAGGCCGCCTGCTCCGGGTGCGCCTTCAAGGATGACCTGCGGCGCCGGGCGGGATGCGCCGAGCATGGGGTTTGCGCGCCGCTCGCGCGCACGGCGCCGCCGCGCCGGCTGTCCGCAGGGCGCGCTTCAACTGGGCAGTGCCTCGAGGGCGGCCGCGTACTTGCCTGGCAGATCGTCGCGCCGGTGAACGGTGAACCCGAGGTCGCGCATCAGACCGTCCTTGAGCCCGTATATCCAGCCATGGACCGTAAGCGACTGGCCGCGCTCCCAGGCATCCTGGACAACGAAGGTCTGGCAGACGTTGGCCACCTGTTCGAGTACGTTCAATTCGCACAGGCGATCGTGCCGCTTTTCCGGCGGCAAGGCGTCGACCAGCGTCAGATGCTTTTCGTGTACGTCACGCACGTGGCGCAGCCAGATGTCGACCAGGCCGGCGCGGTCGCGGTTGAGCGCCGTCTTGACGCCGCCGCAGCCGTAATGGCCGACGACCATGATATGCCTGACCTTGAGCACATCGACCGCAAACTGGATGACCGACAGGCAGTTGAGGTCGGTGTGCACGACGACGTTGGCGACGTTGCGGTGGACGAACAGCTCGCCCGGCAGCAGGCCGACGATTTCGTTGGCGGGAACGCGCGAGTCGGAGCAGCCGATCCACAGATATGCGGGTGTCTGCAGCTGCGACAGCTTGAGGAAGTAATCCGGGTTGATTTCCTGCATCCGGCTCGACCACGCGCGGTTGAAGTCGAAGAGGTGAAACAGGTTTTCGCTGGCGACTTCTTCCTCCGACCAGTTTTCCAGGTCGAGCGCGAGAAACATCGTTCCTTCGAGCGGCGTCTGGTAGTACGCCGGCGTCTCCTTGAACCCCATCTCGCGGTAAAGCTTGACGGCAAAGCGCATCGACGGCAGCGTGTCGAGCAGCAGTTTGCGATAACCGCATTCCTTCGCCATCCTGATCGCCGCCAGCGTCAGGTCGCGGCCGATCCCGTAGCCGCGCAGGCTCGGGTCGACGTACAGGCGCTTCATTTCGCACAGACCGGTGGAGAAGGGCCGAATGCCGACGCAGCCGGCCGGTTGGCCATCGAGTTCGGCATAGAACAGGCACCCGCCAGGCGGCGAGTATGCTCCCGGCAGGGATGCCAGCTCCTCGTCGAAGCCCTGAAAGCAGAGGTCGACGCCTAACCAGGCGGCGTAGGTGCGGAAGAACCGGCGCACCTGATCGAGGGCGGTAGTGTCGTCTGGAGACAGTTTGTACAGTGTTTTTTTCATGATCTGCTTGGCTGGGAACCGGCGCCCAGGTGGCTGCCGGTACGCGCGCGACAGGTTGTGGATTACAGGGTTTCGCAAAACAATTCACGACCGATCAGCATACGGCGAATCTCCGAGGTGCCGGCGCCGATCTCGTACAGCTTGGCATCACGCCAAAGCCGTCCGGCCGGATAATCATTGACATAGCCGTTGCCGCCAAGCGTCTGTATAGCTTCGCCGGCCAGCCAGGTGGCCTTCTCGGCGGCATAGAGGATTGCTCCGGCGGCATCCTTGCGTGTCGTTTCGCCGCGGTCGCAGGCTTGACCGACGGCGTAGACGTAGGCTCGGCAGACATTGAACGTGGTGTACATGTCGGCCAGCTTGCCCTGCATGAGCTGGAACTCGCCGATCGCTTGTCCAAACTGCCGGCGATCGTGCACGTATGGCAAGACCAGATCCATGGCCGCCGCCATCAGCCCAAGCGGGCCGCCGGCGAGTACGGCGCGTTCATAGTCGAGGCCGCTCATCAGCACACGGACGCCACCGTTGATTTGTCCGAGAACGTTCTCCGCCGGCACCTCGCAGTCGTCGAAAAACAGCGGATAGGTGTTCGAGCCACGCATGCCGAGCTTGTCAAGCTTTGCTCCGCAGGAAAAGCCTTTCATTCCCTTCTCGATGATGAAAGCGGTAATGCCGCGCGGGCCGGCGCCGGGGTCGGTCTTCGCATAGACGACCAGCGTGTCGGCGTCGCCGCCGTTGGTGATCCACATCTTGCTGCCGTTGAGAAGGAAGCGGTCGGCGCGCCGCTCGGCGTGCAGCTGCATGCTGACAACGTCCGAGCCGGCGTTTGCTTCGGACATGGCGAGCGCGCCGACGTGCTCGCCGGAAACCAGCCGCGGCAAGTACTTTTCTTTCTGCGCCGCGTTGCCGTTGCGGCGAATCTGATTGACGCACAGGTTGGAGTGCGCGCCGTACGACAGGGCGACGCTCGCCGAAGAGCGCGAGATCTCTTCCATGACGATGATGTGTGCCAGGTAGCCGAGCCCGCTGCCGCCATACTCTTCCTCAACGGTGATGCCGAGCAGCCCCATGTCGCCGAGCTTGCGCCACAGATCGGCGGGAAAAAGATTGGCCCGATCGATCGCCTCGGCGCGCGGCGCAATCTCGGCGGCGGCAAAACTCCGGACGCTGCCGCGCAGCATGTCGATCGTTTCGCCATGGGCAAAATTGAGGCTCGGGTAGTGCATGTCTTTCGCTCCTTGTCTGGGTTACGGGCCGGGCATCTCCTTCTTGCCGTGCACCGTCATTATCGTCTGCTGCATCAGGGCGCAGGGGTTCTTCTTTCCGTGCTTGAGAGCAAAGACTTCGGCCCGCGTAACGATCAGCGTCCGCCCATAGCGGACGACCGATCCCTCGGCAATCAGCAGTTGGCCGTCGGCCGGGGCAAGCAGGTTGAGCTTGTACTCGACGGTCAGCACGCTGGCCTCGCTCGCCGTCAGCGTGCTCGCCGCGTAGCCAGCCGATGAGTCGGCGATCATGCCGACGACACCGCCGTGGATGTAGCCGTGCTGCTGTGTGATTTCCGGCCTGAACGGCAGATGGATCTCGGTGTAGCCGGCTTCGACCACCGGCATGGTGGCGCCGATCAGCAGCATCGCCTGCTGCCGCGCGAAACTGGCGCGGACGCGTTCGGCGAAGTGCGGGTCCTGAGCTTTGTGCATGGATTCCGTCTCGAGTAGCGAAGCTTGGTTTGGCTGCTTGAACGCACGGCTGGCCGCGACGGGATCACGTACAATGACAACGCGGCGACCAGCGCGGAGCCGCCGACGCGCCGCTCCGATTCGGCAAGTTTATAGACTTCAGCGCTTTTTACAATCCGCTGCGAAAGCCTTCGACCGATGTTGCCTGCTTACCCTTTTGCCGTACCCCCAGCCGCCGGCGAGACGTGTGCGGTGTCGCCCGGCATTCTCTGGTTGCGTATGCCGCTGCCTTTTGCCCTGAACCACATCAACCTCTGGTTGCTCGCCGATGGCGACGCGTGGACGATCGTCGATACCGGCTTCGCGCTCGACTCCGTCAAGGACTGCTGGCAAGGGATTCTCGCCGGGCTGGCGCCGAAGCCGCCCTGCGGGCGGATTTCGCGTCTCATCGTGACGCACTTTCATCCTGACCACCTGGGGCTCGCCGCCTGGCTGCAGGAGTTGACCGGCGCGCCGCTCTACATGACGGCGGGCGAATACTTGACCGCGCATGCCGTCTGGCACGAAGTTGCCGGGCACGGCAATCAGCCGATGCTGCGTCAGTTTCGCGCGCATGGGCTCGACGAAGAGCGCTGTGCGGCGCTAGAGCGGCGCAGCGGCGCCTACAATCGTGGCGTGCCGGCGATTCCGACGCACTACCAGCGGCTGTTCGACGGCGACGAGCTGCTCATTGGCGGGCAGCGCTGGCAGGTGCGCGTCGGCTTCGGCCATTCGCCCGAGCACGCTGCACTTTACAGTCCAGATCTCGGCGTATTGATTTCGGGCGACATGCTGCTGCCGAAGATTTCGACCAACATCAGCGTTTTCGCCGTCACGCCGAGGGCCGACTCGCTGGCCGACTACCTGGCCTCGATCGACCACTATCGCGAGCTGCCGCGCGAAACGCTCGTCCTGCCTTCGCATGGCTTGCCGTTCTACGGCATCGACGGGCGTGTGAACGCCCTGCACGCGCACCACGACGAGCGCCTGGCGCTGCTCGAGGCACACTGTTCGACGCCGCGTAGTGCCGCTGAATTGCTCATGACGCTGTTCCCGCGCGACCTGGATACGCATCAGACGATGTTTGCCATGGGGGAAGCGATTGCCCATCTCAACCGGCTCGAACGGGCTGGGCGGCTATTGCGCAGCGAGGACACGGCAAGCGGCCTGACCCGCTTCGTCCGGGTCGAGGCGGCGCCTTCGCCGGCGGCGGCCGGGGTGGCAAGGGACGCGCGATGAGCAGGTCGCGACCGACACCGACGGAGAACGCCCCCTTGCTGCTCAGCCCGACGGAGGTCGCCGGTGCCTATGTCGGCGTCGCGCAGCAGGCCTCGCGCCTGCTGGCGCAGTATGCGAGGAAGAAACTGCGTCAGGGCGCCTGGTTTCCCAGCGAGGAGCTCGCCGTCGCTCGGGCGTTCATGGACTTGTCGGCCCGTCTGTTCGCCAATCCGTATCGTTTGGCGCAGACCCAGATGGCGGTGATGCGCGATCATTTCGTTCTCTTGCAGCAGTCGATGCTGAAATCGATGGGCCTGCCGTCGCAGGCGGTCGCGCTTCCCGCGCGGGGCGATGAGCGCTTCGTCGACGACGCCTGGAAAGAGAACTTCCTGTTCGATTTCATCAAACAGTCATACCTGATTGCCGCCAGCCACCTGCACGGACTGGTCGTGCGCACCGGTGGGCTCGACCCGGCCACCGCGCAGCGGGTGAACAGCCTGACCCGCCGGTACATAGACGCGCTTGCACCGACCAACTTCCTCCTGACGAATCCGGAGGTTCTGCGCGAGACGGTCAGCAGCCAGGGGCGAAACCTGATTGCCGGCCTGAAGAACCTGCTGCGCGACCTGGAAACGGGCGTCGTCTTGTCGTGCTTTGTCGGCGGCGATGAAACCGGCCAGCGCTCGGCCGCCGGTGTTGCGCAGACACCCGGCAAGGTCGTTTTTCAGAACGCACTGCTACAGCTGATCCAGTTTGCGCCGGCGGGCAGCGAGCAGTACCGGATGCCTTTGCTGATCGTTCCGCCGTGGAACGAAACCTATTGCATTCTCGATCTGTCGGCCGAGCGTTCGCTGGTCAGGTGGACGACCGAGCAGGGCTTCACGACCTTCGTCGTGAGCTGGCTGACGACGGATGAGGCGCTGGCTGGCAAGGGTTTCTCCGACTACCTGAGCGGCGGCGTGCTGGCCGCCGTAGACGCCGTCGAGCTGGCGGCTGGTGCGACGAGAATGCATCTGGCCGGCTACGGCCTCGGTGGAACCGTGTTGATGGCGGCTTTGGCCTGGCTGGCGGCCCGGCGTGACGAGCGCGTCGCTTCCGCCACCTTCCTGGCGACGATGATCGACTTCTCGCAGCCGGGTGAAATCGACGTTGGCGAGGCTGACGATGCCGGTGGTGTCCCTGAGCCGGCGGGCGAGGCGACCGCGGTCGGTCAGCCGGCCGTCCCTGACATCGGCCGGATGCTGCACAGCAACGACCTGATCTGGTCTTTCGTCGTCGACCACTACCTGCTTGGCCGGGACGCCCGCCCGCTTGCCATGCCGGGCTGGAACGTCGGAGCGATGCCGATGTCGGCCGGCATGCGCGCCTTCTACCGCGAGAGCCTCGTGCAGGCCAACCGTCTGGCGCAGCCTGGCGGCCTGCTGCTCGGCGACGTCGCGCTCGACATCGCCCGAGTGGAGGTGCCGTGCTACTTCCTGGCGACGCTCGATGACCACGTTTCGCCTTGGCGAAGCGTCTACACTGGTGCTCGCCTGCTGCGCGCGCCGCTGCGCCTTGTTCTCGCCGGCTCGGGTCATGTGGCCGGGGTGCTCAATTCGCCACTTGTCGATCAGTATGCTTACTGGACGAATGCGCTCTTGCCCGGGCAGGCAGACGAGTTCCTCGCGGCAGCGACCCGCCATCAAGGTTCATGGTGGGCAGACTGGCGCATGTGGCTGTGTTCGCAGCCGCACGGCGAGGCGATGATGGCCGCGCGCCAGCCGGGGACAGGCGGGTTGCCGGTCATCGAAGACGCGCCGGGCGCCTACGCTGCTTTGCCTGCCGTTGGCGAGGGCGCCGTTTGAGGCGTGCCGCGCGGTACGTGCACGACCGTGCCGGCGATGTATCGTTGCCGTAGAATGGCTGCCTCATGAGCGCCATCCTCCTGCCCGACTACCTCGGCGGCAGTATCGTCAATCTGATGCAGAGCATTGCCACTGCGTGTGGCGCCACGCAACGGCTTTACCCGCAGCACGTCATGCTCTCGGCCGCGCAGTTGTCCAGGGCACGGCATATCGTGCTCCTGGTCGTCGACGGAATGGGCTTGCGTACGCTGGACAAACACACCGCCAGCCGACATCTGCAGCATCACCTGCTGGGCAGCATGACTTCCGTCTTTCCGTCGACCACGGCCAGCGCGATCACTACTTTCATGAGTGGACTCGCGCCGGCCCAGCACGGCCTGACTGGCTGGCACATGCACATGGAGGAGGTCGGCCAGACGCTCGCCATCCTGCCGTTGACGCCACGCGACGGGCAAGCCAAGCCATTGCCCGCCGATCTGCCGGCACAGCTTTTCGGGCACCCGTCGCTGTTTCGGGCGCTCGACCGGGAATCCTGGGTCGTCGCGCCGCAGAGCATCGCCGGTAGCCCGTTCAACTCCTGGCATGCGCGCGGCGCGCAGACCCTGGCCTATACTTCGCTTGCCGGCCTGTTCGCCTGCCTGACCGATGTGCTGCAGGAGAACGCCGGTGCGCGCTACATTTACGCCTACTATCCGGAACTCGACAGCCTGTCGCATCATTACGGAACCGACAGCCGGCAGGCACAGCAGGCACTCGGCGACATCGACCATCAGCTCGGTGAATTCATCCGTCGTTTGCGCGGCAGCAATACCTGGCTGCTCGTGACGGCCGATCATGGCTTCATCGACTCGCCGCCGCGCCGCGTCATCGACCTCGATGATCATCCGCAGCTTGCTGCGTTGTTGCTCCGGCCGCTCTGCGGCGAGCGGCGCGCCGCATTCTGTTACGTCGAACCGGCGAACCGGGTGGCCTTTGAGTACTATGTGCGGCGCCATTTCGGGCGGTCGGTGCACCTGTACGCCAGTTGCGCGCTGATCGCCGCCGGCTGGTTCGGCCCGCCACCCCATCATCCGCGCCTGGCTTCGCGCGTCGGTGACTACACCCTGGTGATGAAGGACAACTGGACGGTCAAGGACTGGCTGCCGGAAGAGAAGCGTTATACGATGCTGGGTGTGCATGGCGGGATCAGTGCATTCGAAATGCGCGTGCCGCTGATCGCGCTGCATCTTTAGACACCGGTTGCACGCTGTTCGCTGACCCCGGCGTGCACGCCGCATCAGCGCTTGAAAAAATTGCCAACGAAATGAACAAGTCGGAACGAACCGATCGGCTGATTGCCGAAGCCATGCGCAGTCGCCTCGGCCGCGAAGCGGGTTACCGCGAAAAGGCTTTGCAGATCTACCCGTGGATCTGTGGGCGCTGCGCGCGCGAGTTCACGTCGGCGAACCTGCGCCAGCTGACCGTGCACCATCGCGACCATAACCACGACAACAATCCGGCTGACGGCAGCAACTGGGAACTGCTTTGCCTCTACTGCCATGACAACGAACACGCTCGACAACTCGATGCCGAGGCCGCCCGGCGAGCCGGCCTGGGCTCCTCGGCGACGAATCGCCTGGCTCCGGCCAAGGGGCAGCCGTTCGCCAATCTGCGGGATCTCTTGCGCCGTGATGCGCCCTGACGCCGGGGCAATCAGGCCGTCGCCCGGCGGCGCGCGCTGCGTCTATCCGTAGAGCATCTCGCGCAGCGCATTGACCAGGACGGCGCATTGCTCGTCGGTGCCGATGCTGATGCGCAGGTATTGGTCGATGCGTGGCAAGGCGAAATGTCGCACGATGATCCCGCGTTGGCGCAAGCGTGCCGCCAGCGCTGCCGCATCGTGCTGCGGGTGGCGGGCGAAAATGAAGTTGGCAGCCGAAGGCAGGACCTCGAAAGCCAGCTCGCCCAAGGCGCGACTGAGCCCTTCGCGGCTGCGCATGATGGCCTGCCGCGTCGAGGTGAAATGTTCCTCATCGGCCAGCGCGGCAACCGCGCCGGCGATTGCCAGGCGGTCAAGCGGATACGAGTTGAAGCTGTTCTTCACGCGGGCCAGCGCCGCGATCAGCTCGCACTGGCCAATCGCATAACCGACGCGCAAACCGGCCAGCGCGTGCGACTTGGAGAGCGTCTGAACGACGAGCAGATTGGCGTGCTGCCCGACGAGCGCAACTGCCGTCTCGCCGCCGAAATCGACGTATGCTTCGTCTACCACGACGACTGAGTCGGGATTGCCCGCCAGTAGGCGTTGTACGTCGGCCAAGCGCAGCAGGCGACCGGTCGGCGCGTTCGGATTGGCGAGGACGATGCCACCGTTTGGCGGGCGATAATCGTCAACCTGCAGGCTAAAGTCATCGCCGAGCGGCACCGTCCGATAGGCAATGCCGTAGAGCGCGCAATAAACCGGATAGAAGCTGTAGGTGATATCGGGGAAGAGCACCGGCTGATCGTGCTGGAGCAGTGCCATGAAGGCGTGCGCCAGCACCTCGTCGGATCCGTTGCCGACGAAAACCTGTCCGGTGTCGATCGTAAAACGGGCGAAATGGGCCGCAATGGCCTGCTTCAGGCGGTCTGCCTCAGGGTCGGGATAAAGGCGCAGCGAGTCGCCACCGTCGGCCAGCTCGCCGCGCAGGGCGGCGATCGCTATCGGCGATGGCGGATAAGGGTTCTCATTGGTGTTGAGTTTGACCAGTTTGGTCAGCTTCGGCTGCTCGCCGGGAACGTAGGGCGTCAGGCGATGGACCAGCGGGCTCCAGAAGCGGCTCATGTCAGGTTGTCATGTCGAATGCAAGGCGAGACGGTAATGGTATCATGCGCACTTGTTGGTCCAGGCGATCGGGCGGAGACCGGCTGTGTGCGGCGGCCGGCGCCCTGCTGTCGCCGACCGGCAAATTTTGCCACCCAGCGATGGAACCTCGATGCGGCAAGCGGAAGTCTCCAGAAATACGCTCGAAACCCGGATTACAGTGCGCGTGAATCTCGACGGCAGCGGGCGCGGCTGCTTCGCCACCGGCGTCCCCTTCCTTGATCACATGCTCGATCAGATTGCCCGCCACGCCCTGATCGACCTGGAGGTCGAAGCCGGCGGCGACCTGCATATCGACGCCCATCACACGGTCGAGGATATCGGCATCACGCTCGGCCAGGCTTTGGCGCGCGCCCTTGGCGACAAGAAGGGTTTGCGCCGTTACGGGCATGCCTATGTACCGCTGGACGAAGCGCTGTCGCGCGTCGTGGTCGATTTGTCCGGGCGGCCAGGGTTGTTCTTTGCCGTCGACTTCACGCGTGCCATGATCGGCGCTTTCGATGTCGACCTGTTGCGCGAGTTCTTCCAGGGGCTGGTCAACCACGCACTGCTGACGCTGCATATCGACAATCTGCGTGGTGGCAATGCGCATCACCAGGCGGAGAGCATCTGCAAGGCTTTTGCCCGGGCGTTGCGCCAGGCGGCGGAGATCGATCCACGTGCCGGCGAGTGTATTCCCTCGACCAAGGGCGCGCTCTGATGAGTGGGATGTCGGGCGGAGCGATTGTCGTTGTCGATTACGGCATGGGCAACTTGCGCTCGGTGTGGCAGGCATTGGTTCGCGTTGCCGCCGGGCGCGAGGTGCTCGTCTCGAATGACCCGGCGATCGTCCACGGCGCCGAACGCGTGGTTGTTCCCGGACAGGGCGCAATGCCCGACTGCATGCACGAAATCGATACGCGCGGCTTGCGTGCAGCGGTGCTCGAGGCGGCGAGGAACAAACCGTTCCTTGGTATCTGCATCGGCCAGCAGATGCTTCTCGAGCACAGCGAGGAAGGTGATGTCGGCGGACTGGGCCTGATCGCCGGCGTCGTCCGCCGCTTTCCCGACGAGCGCATGTTCGATGCCGCTGGCCGACGCCTCAAGGTTCCCCACATGGGCTGGAACCAGGTTCGGCAGCGTACGGCGCAACCGCTGTGGCAGGGAATTGCCGATGGCGAGCGCTTCTACTTCGTGCACAGCTATTACGTCGATCCGCTGGACCCGGCGTGGATCGCGGGAACGACTGATTATGGCATCTGCTTTACCAGCGCCGTGGCACGGGATAATATCTTTGCCACCCAATTTCACCCCGAGAAAAGTGCCCGGCCCGGACTCGCGATGCTGGCCAATTTCGTCTGCTGGAAGCCCTGAGCGGCGACCAGACATGGACTCGTTTCAACCCACCTCTCTTCTGCTTCCGACATGCTGATCATTCCCGCGATTGACCTTAGACAGGGGCAATGTGTTCGTCTCAAACAGGGCCTCATGGACCAGGTGACCGTTTTCCCCAATTCTCCCCGCGACCAGGCGCGCCATTGGCTGTCGCAGGGCGCACGGCGCCTGCACGTGGTCGATCTCGACGGCGCCTTCGCCGGCAAACCGAAGAACGAACGGGCGATCAAGGAGATCGTCGAGGAAGTTGGCGACGACATCCCGGTGCAACTCGGCGGCGGCATCCGTGACCTCGAC
>WBZP01000097.1_pt2 | contig 23803 bp, 20 predicted proteins | sample 5204301 | NCBI WGS metagenome assembly WBZP01 (sample SAMN12412401, study PRJNA552823) | activated sludge metagenome | isolation source: activated sludge from nitrification reactor of wastewater treatment plant... | place: USA: Pennsylvania | collected 2017 | reverse complement strand
TACTTTCAGCACAGAAGGCCCAGTCGGGCCCGGAGAATCGGTCACCTGAGGGGCAGGCTCGGAAGCCGGGAGATATTCCGCCATGGTCCAGATTATATCCGCAAATGGTCGTGCCTGGCAGACGGCGAAAGCTGCTTGATGGCCGCGACGCTGACAGCCACCTGGAAGAATCGGCTTGCGATATAGTCCCGCCCATGCAGAGCGCTTCCACGAAGACAGGTGGGCCCGGTGGCGGACGGGCCCCGTCGAGCACGTCCGATGTGACGGTGCCGCAGCTCTTGATCGGCTGGCTGCTTTCGTCGGTGGTACTGCTGTGCGTAAAGTGGCGGATGCTTGGCGACACCTACTATTGGGACGAGCTTGCGTGCTATTTCGCCCAGGTCTTCGAGATGGTTCACCGCCTAGAGCATTTTTTGGCGAGTCATCCTCCGTATGTGCGCTCACCTCTGATGACATCCGTGCTGGCGCTGCTCCACCGCTATGTCAGTGAGTCGCGAGAATTGCAGCACGGCACCGTGTTGGTGGTTGCGGCGCTGAGTCTTCCTGCCACCTACGCGCTGACCTGCCAGCTTGGTGGTTCACGACGGACGGGCATTTTGGCGGCGCTTTTGTGTGGGCTTACGCCAGCGTTTTTTGCTCAAGCCGGGATGGTGCAAATGGATTTGCCAGCGACGGGTGTTGGCGCGCTCGCGTTCGTCTGCGTGCTGCGTCGAAACTGGCTGGGCTATGCGCTGCTGGGTGGGATGGCGGTTCTTATCAAGGAGAGCACCTATTGGGTGTGCCTGGCCTCGGCGGTGCTGGTTTTTGTTCGGCTGTGGAAGCTCGAACGGCGTCCGCCCCTGGCGATCTCGACCCTTTGGCGAGTGTGGCCGACGGCGATTCCCGGTGTAGTGCTGTTCATGTGGCTGCTGGTGCATCGCCACATTACCGGTGCAATGGTGGCGAGCGATCACACGAGCGTGCTTAGCGTGGGTGGGATTTGGACCTCGATGCTTCACAACCTGATCGAGGGCCGACGGCTCCCTCTGACGATCGCAGCGGGGGCTTTTGTCATGCATCTATTCCGTCGTCAGATTCCGAACGAGTCGTTTGCTGCGGAGCGAATGGTAGACCAGCGAATTGCGGTGTTCGCTACGGTGGTGTTGTGGCTGACGCTACCACTCTGTTTTCCCGGTCAGCTCGTTCGCTACATGCTGCCCGCGCTGCCTGCGCTGTGTGCTTTGGCTGCGCTCGGCGTGTCTCTGCTGCCATCGACGAAACAGCTCGGGCTCGCGGCGCTGCTGGCGCTCTGTTTGGTATCAGGATTTCGTGGTGATTCCTGGCATGCCAACTCGCCATCTGAGATCGAAGGGACTCTGTCCTATCGACTCCTTTTGCATCAGCAGATGATCGTTGCGCAGAGAATTGCGGACTCTGGTGCCCGTCGAGCAGTGGCTGACTTTCCATTTGAAAACATCTTGGGAGCGGCCCCGATCTTTGGCTATCTGGATACTCCGCTTGCAGTGACTCGACTGGGCAAGCTGCGTGATCCGGCTGAGCTGTGCGCCTCCGAGGTCGTGGTGGTCACACAGGTTTCGGTGGACAGTTTTCCGCTGATCGAAAAGGCCGTGCGGATGGGAATTCTCAAGCTCTGGTTTGTCGCTGCGTCCGATGAATTTCCCGTTGGCAAGAGCTGGTATGTACCGAAGAGCGCTCGTTACGATCATACGATCTCGGTCTACAAAGTAGCCTGCCTGGCTTCGTAACAGAACTCCGTACTAGCTGTGGTGTCTTTGCATGTTCGATTCTCACTGCCACCTACACGATGAACGACTGCGCGGAATCACCTCGCAGGTGGTAGACCGAGCCCAGCACGCGGGCTTGCATGGGCTGCTGCTCGCCGGGGTCGAGCGCGATACCTGGTCTGTTCAGGATGAGCTCCGCCGCAAGTTTGGGAGTCCCAACTTCGACATCGCAGTGGCGTACGGAGTCCATCCCCAGATGGTTCCTTCGCTCTCTGTTTCCCAGCTTCACGATCAGTTGGTCGCGCTTCGCGAAGCGGCCCAAGGACGGCTGGTAGTCGACGGAAACGTGCTGCTGGCACCCCATGCGATTGGCGAGCTAGGACTCGATGCCTACAGTGAACAGACCCGCGCCACGCTGATGAAACAAGAACAGGTCTTTCGGGATCAGCTCGCGGTGGCGCGTGAGCTGGATATGCCCATCGTCCTTCATATCTTGCGTACGCATCCTGCTGCGCTGCGTGTTCTGAAGACGGATGGAATTCCCTGCGCAGGCGGAGTCGTCCACTCCTTCAGTGGCTCTGCGGAGCTTGCCAAGGAGTATGTTGCACTCGGGTTACATATTTCGTTTGCCGGTGGAATCACGGGTTCCCATGCTCCACGTCTGATGGCGGCGGCCCAAGTGATTCCGGAAGAGCGCTTACTGGTCGAGACGGATGCCCCCGATCAGACTCCTGTGCGATTCCGCCCATCGCTCTGTGAGCCTGCGTTCCTGTCCGCAGTGATCAAGACCGTGGCGGTTGTGCGCGGACAGACGATGCTTGCGATTGCACAGCGTACAGAAGACAATGCGCGCCGATTGTTTCGACTTCCTAAGCCATCGGCAGAGCCGCTGCGCATTCCGAATCAACCCTGACATCGAACAGATAGACGAACATGGAACCACAGTCACCAATCGCTCCATTGACTCATTTTACCGACGCAGAAGATGGCGAGACTCGTTATCGACTGCATCGCCGCTTTGATCGCATGGGTCGGCTGGTTGGCGATCACCAGATGGAGCGGCTGTTTGCTTCTCATGTGGTTGTGATCGGGCTGGGCGGAGTCGGTTCGTTTGCAGCGGAGTCTTTGCTCCGCAGCGGAATCGGACGATTGACCCTGGTCGATTTTGATCGCGTCTGTGTCACCAACACCAACCGTCAGCTTCAAGCGATGCGAGGAACGGTCGGAAAGCTAAAAGCGCAGGTGCTTGCCGAACGGTTGCGGCTTGTCAATCCGCAGGCCGAGATCGAAGTGGTGAGTCGCTTCTATGATGCAGCGACGAGCGAGCTGATCTTGACGCAGACTCCGACTCCTGACTTTGTGATCGATGCGATCGACAACGTCACCGCCAAGTGTCACTTGATTGCAACCTGCAAACAGAGGCGGCTACCTTTGGTTAGCTCGATGGGGGCTGCCGGACGCTGCGATCCGACGTCGCTGCGCATTGATGATCTGTCCGAAACCCGCATCGATCCATTGGCGCAGGAAGTTCGAAAAATTCTGCGTACCAAGTACGGGTTTCCAGCCGAAGGCGCGTTTGGTGTGAGCGCGGTGTATTCGGTGGAACGGCCACGCGAGCCAGTGGAGCTACACTACGATGATGGGCTCGGCTTTTCGTGTGTCTGTCCCGGTGGCAAGAACGAACATCATTCGTGCGAAGAGAGACGGCTGATTTACGGAACCGCCAGCTACGTGACCGGCAGCTTCGGACTGTTTTGTGCCAGCGTTGTGGTGAATGCCCTGACCGAGCTGCGTCCCGAGCGTTAGTACACAAACGGAATGATGCGCCAGCGGACTTTTCGGCAGTAGGAATCCCACAGCGGTCCGTACTTTTTTGCGCAGCGCTGGTCATCGAAATACTGGCGAGGGAACAGTAGCGCAAAATAGTACGCCGGATAGAGCCAGGGTCCGAGACTCTGCGGCCAGCCGAGGGAGAGAGTCAGCGCCGTCGCCATGGTGATCTCTCCTAGATAGTTGATGTGGCGCGACAGACCCCAAAATCCGCTCACCAGGACTCGCTTTCCGTTGTGTTCCAGAGACTCAGGAATGAGAACTCCGAAGGCCTTGTGGGTTGGGTCTTTCTTAAACCAGAACTTTTGCAAGTTCGCACCGCGTGCCAGCACCCAGCCGCTGAAGAACAGCGCCGCACAGCCGCCGAGCCAGAGCGAACTGACGTGCGGATTTGGACGCTCGGCTTGGGTCCACAGACCAACGCCGTAAAAGAACGGATAGAACACCAGACATCCCCAACCGAGCTTGAATCCAACACGCTCTGCGACGAAATCGTAGGTGTATAAGTGGACCTGTTCAAAGAACAAGTATTCGACCAGGAAGAACGAAAACAGCCCGACGTACAGCAACACTCCGGGTGAGTAGTCGTGTGGATACAGCAGGATGTGATGCGCAGCGAACGAAAGCAGGTTGAGTTCCAGCAGGGTCGCACCGATCAAATACAGGAACATCTTGGCGTCAATGCGTCCGTTCAGCCACTGCGGGTTTTCTAGTCGCCCCAGATAGAGATCACTGCCGATACCGTTTACCGGAGGGGCGGGCAGCACGATCGCCAGCGTGAAACAGAGTCCGATCACACAAGCAAACCCCAGCAGGGCATAGCGCTCCGTATACAGAAAGTCCCACGGTAGGAGTCCGTAGTGACACGCCAGTGTCCACACCACGATCGAAACGAAGAACACGCGCAGCCCGTTCAGATGATAGCGAAGCGGCAGAGCGGTCTTGGGATCGAGGACGTAGCCGGAAACCCAGCGACCGGGTATCGCAACGTATGCTACGAAAACGAACAAATAGATGACAACGATCGCAACCAAGGCAGTGATCATGGGCCGCTACGATACTGAAGCTTTGATTCCGGAGCGCAGAGGAATGTTAGGCGGAGGTCACTCATGACCGCGTTGCCTCAAACGGAGTTTGTGCGGCGCTACGGGCCGTGGGCGATGGTGGCGGGGGCTTCGGAAGGAATCGGGGCCGCGTTTGCTCGTCAACTTGCCGAGCGCGGGCTGTCGATTCTCCTGATTGCCCGTCGGGCCGAGCCACTGGCAGCGCTGGCCGAGGAACTACGGACGCGCTACCGGGTGGAAGTGAAGACCATCTCGCTGGATTTGGCGGCGGCTGACGTGCAGGAACGTGCGCAGAAGCTGGCGCTTGAGCACGAGGTCGGACTGCTGGTCTATAACGCGGCGTTTTCGACGGTGGCAAGGTTCATCGACACCTCGGTGGAGGAGAAGCTGCGAACGGTGGAGGTGAACGTACGCGCTCCACTTTTGTTTGCGCATGTGGTTGTACCCCAGATGGTGCAGCGTGGGCGGGGCGGAGTCGTCCTGATGTCATCGCTGACGGCGCTGTTTGGGGCTCCCTATGTTGCGACCTACGGCGCGACCAAAGCGTTCAACTTGGCGCTCGCTGAAGCGCTGGCGTTTGAGCTGGCTCCGCGTGGCGTCGATGTCCTTGCGTGCTGCGCGGGGGCGACGGAGACGCCTGCTTTCCGCAAAGCGGCAGACCGAGCTGGCGGCAAGCAGCCGAGCGCGATGGCTGCTGAGGATGTGGTGAAGGAAGCGCTTGCCAAGCTGCCCAGGCAGGGCTCGATGATTCCCGGTCGTTTGAATCGGCTGGCTGCGTTCGTGCTGGGACGACTGCTGCCTCGACGAGTTGCGGTCGGAATCATGGGTCGCGCCACCGAAGCAATGCTGGAGCGATAGGACGCTTCGGGTCGAGTGATTTCAAAACAGCGAAGGCCACACCAGGGCATCGAGCACAGCCGTTTGAAATGAAAAGGCGCACGCTCCGACGAGCGCGAGCACAAAGCCTCGGCCTCGCGGCGTGCTGGTTGCGGCGGCTGCAATCAGCAGCAGCGCACCCAGTCCCACCAGCAGTAGATCGATACGCACAAGTGCCCAACCGAGCGGTGAGGGGGATGCCACGTACCGAAAGGTCAATGGCATCCACAGCGTCGAGCAGATGTGAATCATGAGCAGCGGCAGGTACAGCGCTCGTAGTGACCACCGGCCGCCGAATAGGCGCGCTGCGTCCGGGAGCAACCGGAAGAAGTAGACAAACCACAGAACAAACCCGAGCGACGCCGTCAGCATCGACACCGTGTACAGCGGCTGAAGCCCAAGCGGTACGCCTCCCCATAGGGTCTTGCCGGGTTCCGCATGCGTGACAATTCCGTGGAGGTAACTGCCGAAGATCGCGCAGCCGCCCAGCGCATTTACGACCAAGAAGCGAAGACGATTGGGAAGCATCGTGACTGAGAGTAGCCCGGCTCCCTCTGCCACACCACAATCAAGCCGTCAGACCGTTACCAATGCTGTGCCCAGGAAGAACGGGCAGGGGAGGCAGGCGGACTACTTTGCTTCGTGGAAGCCGATATCCGGAGCGTTGCCAAGCGGACGCTTGCCACCGACGTAATCGACGGTGACCTCGGCATCGGCATCGCCCTGGTCGATGCAGGCGGTGTCGGTGGGGTCGAGCGTTCCTTCGAGTCCGACGAACTTGGGATTGGCTTTGATCGCGCCCTGCAAGCTGGTCTGGTCGAGCAGTCCAACGACCACCTTGGCAAGCTGGCAGCTTCCGGTGAGCTGAGAGATGCCACCAGTCTGATTGTTCACGAACACCGAGTTGGTCAGGAGCTTTGCCGTGCCGGAGCCGCAGTTGATACCACCTACTGCCGAGGCATTGCCATTGAGTCGAATTGTATTGAAGGCAAACTTGCCGGTGCTGCTGGTGCTCAGGTTGATGCCGTCGCCATCGGTTACAGTTGCCGTCTTGAAGACACCAGTATTGATGACGGTGTACTTGGTCGAGCCCGAGATGTAGAGGCCTGAGCCCGAGGAGTTAACGACCTTGGTCTGCTGGATGCTGACCTCTGTGCAGCCGCCGCTGGCGTCGAGGCCACGGGTGCCGCCATCGAGCACGGTGCGCAGCAGCGTCACGGAGCCGCCGGTGCACTGAACCAGGGACTTGCCGGAGTCCTTGATGGAGAGGTTGGTGAGGCCGAGCTTTGTGCCGGGGCCGTTGAAGGCGATGGCATTGATGGTGACATTTGAGGGGTCAGCGCCCTTGCCGAAGAGGCTGACCTCTTTGTTGATGGCAGCCGGGGTTGGATAGGGCGTGGTGCTGGACTTGAGGAGCAGGTACTTCACACCCGACTTGCCGAGAGCGGCAGCGATGGTGCAGAAGGGCTTGGTGTCAGAGCCATCAGCCATGGCGGCGTTGCAACCGGCGTTGCTATCGACCCAAGCGATGGAGAGCTTGTCTGCGCAGCGACCGGACTTGCCCTCGCTGACCAAGGGATTCTTGCCGTTGTCGCAGAGCTGGCTGTCGCACTCGGAGTCGAGGCTACAGCCGCGACAGACCGGGGAGGCGGCGGTCTTGTCACAGAAAGGAGTGTTGGGGTCGATGTTGACGCAGTCGGGGTTCACGGAACAGGGCTGACACAAGCCACCGCTGCAAGTGATGAAGCCTTCGAGCTTGCACTCCATGGCGCCGGCGGCACCGCTGGTGCAGGGACGGCAAGTACCGGAGCCTGTGTCACAGACAGGCTTGCTCTTGTCGGAGTTGATGCACTCCTGATTGCCGGTGCGGCAGGAGCGACACTCGTTGGTGGTGGCATCGCAGACGATGGGAGTCTGGTAGGCGTCGCGGCACTCTTTGGTGCCGGAGGCGAGGTCGAAGGAAGACATCTCCGCCGCCCCTTTGCCACAGGCGCGACACTGGCCGCTCGTCTGCTCGCAGATCTGCTGCTTTTTGGCATTGCCGGACTGAAACACGCAGTCGGGGTTGCTACTTTGACAGACCTTTGCCTCGGAGAAGCTGTCTCCCAGTAGCGTTCTGATGTCGCAGCCAGAGAGTAGGAAGGAAATTCCCAAGACCAGCCATGCTTTGTTCATACGCATCCTCGCCGTCTAAATAAGCCAAGAGAAACTAGAAGCCGCCCTGAAACGTCAGGCCCGTCCCGCTTCCCACCGCTCCCAAACTGAGCGTCTGACTCGGGCTTACCTTGCCTCCCGTGGTCGTCTTCTCACCAGGTAATGCCAGCAGCACCACGCCACCAACGATGAGGAGTGCACCGGGTCCAATCAGTCCGCCCGCCAGAGCCTTGGTGTTGTAGACGCGGGTGAAGACTTCCTTACCGTTCGCATCCAGGACTGGCTGACCGTTGACGGATGCAAACAAGCCGCCAAATCCGACCAGCGCAGCGCCTGCCGCGATGCCAGCGATGCCGAGCGCGATCCGCCACTTCGGTCGTTGCACCACTTCCGTCGGAACGTACACGACCTCTTTTGGGGCCTCGCCGGGCTTGAGCTGGAGATTGAGCACCGTGGGGCCGCTGTCCGAGACAGTGACCTTCTGGTCTTCCAGCCAGTAGTCGGTCTTCTTGATACGCAGCGTGTGTTTGCCCGCAAAGGTCTTGACCGACAGCGGCTTGCCTTCGGGCGTACGGCCCTGAAGCTCAACGTTATCGACGAAGACGGTCGCTTCGCCGGGCGTTGTGCTGACCTCGATGGTGCCGCGTGGGTGACTCTTGTCGGCGATGAGCAGCTTCTTGGCCAGCTCGGCGATGTTCTGCGCAGCTTGCGTCGAGTTGCACTGCGAGCACTCGCTGGGCTGGTTCTGGGCGCTCTCGGCGGTGGCGGCGAGCGTGACGTTAAAGAGACTGGCTTGGAACTTCCAGTTGGCTGTCGGACCAGCGGGGACCGGCATCGCCTGGACTTGAGCCTGGGTTTCCGCTTCCTTTGGGGCTTCTTTGCCGGCTTCCTTGGCTTCCTTCGGCTCTTTGCCTTTGCCCTTGCCCTTCTCTTTTTCTTTCTCTTTTTCTTTCTTCGCGGGTGGCGGTGCTGGCTTCGCCGCTTGCTCGGCGACGTCGGCCGACAGCATCAGCTTGTAACGGAGCACATAGCCCGCGTCGAGGAGCCTCGCAATCCGAACTTGACACTCGGCGCTCTCGCACTTGCCGGCCTTTTCGCCTTGCAGCACATCGTCGAGGTCGCGCTTGGAAATCGGCGAGTAGCCCATTTCCTTGATGGCTTCGGCAATGGCCTTGTCGAGTGCTTGCTTCTCCAACTCGCCGAGGACTGCGCCTTCGACCTTGGGCTCGAAGATGGCTACCTGTTTTTCAGCAGCCAGTGCCGGAGCAGCGCTGCCCATTGCCAGTAAGGTTGTGAACGCGGACAGGGCGAGGCCCAGGTTTCTGCGACGCCTGGGGGCCGCATGGAGGGAGGAACCACGGAAGGTCAGCATGGCGTCCTTTGCGACGGAGATTTGTCCCGAAAAGAGAGGCTGCATCATACAGCCTGTCATCTTACCACGTTGACACTCACGGCAAGTGCGGCATTTGTCGGCTCAATCGTGGCGATGTTCGCCGATGGCGCGTTCGCTGCGGGTCCGCACGTTTTCGAACAGTGCGGCGATACCTTGTCCAACGCCGATGCACATGGCCGCCAGACCGTAGCGTTCATTGGTGCGCAGTAGCTCGTAGGTCAGGGTCGTGGTGATGCGGGCACCCGAGCAGCCGAGCGGATGGCCCAGCGCGATTGCACCACCGAGCACGTTGACTCGATCCACTGGTAGCTCGGGCAATTCCCTCAGCACGGCCAGCGCTTGCGCGGCAAACGCCTCGTTTAACTCGATGCGTCCGATGTCACCAGCACGGACGGTGGTCCGCTGCAGCAGCTTGCGAATCGCTGGAGCCGGACCGATGCCCATGTAGCGCGGATCGACTCCAGCTACCGCACCGCCGACAATGCGAACCAAAGGACGCAGACCCAGGGCTTTGGCTCGCTCCTCGCTACCAATCAGGACCGCTGCCGCACCATCGTTGAGCGTGGATGAGTTACCCGCTGTGACCGTCCCACCCTGGCGAAACGCTGCTGGAAGCTTGCCGAGTTTTTCGACGCTGGTATCCGCCCGTGGCCCTTCATCTTGGATGAGCTTGGCGGGCGGCTGGCCTTTCCCCGGAGGCGGCAGGTCGATCGAGACCAACTCCTCGTCAAAGCGGCCAGCCCGCTGGGCAGCCAGGGCCTTTTCGTGACTGCGCAGTGCGAACTGGTCTTGCTCGCTGCGGCTGAGCTGGTAGCGCGTCGCCAGATTTTCCGCCGTCTCTCCCATCGCTTCGAGTGGAAACTGCGCCGCCAGCTTCGGGTTCGGAAAGCGCCAGCCCAGCGATGAATCGAACATCGTGACGTTGCCCGAGGGGAAGCCACTGTCCGGCTTGGGCATCACCAGCGGGGCGCGGGTCATCGACTCGACCCCTCCTGCGATCATCAGATCCGCTTGCCCGGCGTTGATGCAGCGCGCAGCTTGCAGCACCGCTTCCAGTCCCGAGCCGCAGAGCCGATTTACCGTCACACCCGGAACCGACTGCGGCAGTCCACCGAGCAGCAGCGCCATGCGGGCGACGTTCCGGTTGTCTTCTCCGGCTTGATTTGCGCAGCCGCAGATGACGTCATCGATGGCTTCCGGTGGGACGGTGGTGCGCTCGACCAGCTTGGCGATGACCTGCCCGAGTAGGTCATCGGGTCTAATCTGTTGCAGTCCCCCGCGAAAGCGACCGATGGGACTACGAACGGCTCCTAAGATGTATGCCTCGACCATAGGGCGGCACGATAGCGCCATCGCCGCGTAGAGACAACAGGGCCGCACGACCGGCCTGGCTTCGTCGGATACCACCCTTCTGGTTCGACCAGGCACCTGGGCACGGCTCTTGCCAGAGCAGCAAACAAACGCTCGTACAGGATGGCAAGCCGTGATCCACAATCGCCAGCTCTTTAGCAGCCCCTCCTCGTCAGATAGTCTGTTTGTGCGTCGGCCTTCTGTGAGCCCACTGCCCAGCGTATTGAAGACACCCCGGCGAGCGTATTCGCTCAGCGAGGCCTACGGCTATTGCGAGCGGATGGTGCAGACCCGCCACGACAGCCTGCCCGTGGCTTCCCGCTACCTACCCCAGACCAAGCGACCCCACGTTTTTGCGGTGTATGCCTTTGCGCGTGCCGCCGATGACTTCGCTGATGAGCCGGAGTTCCAGGGGCAGCGCCAATCCGCACTGAACGACTGGGAGGATGAGCTAATTCGCACATTCCACGGCGAGTCGGATCATCCGATCTTTTCTGCGCTCCAAAGCACGATCGAGCAGTGCGACCTGCCGAGCACGCTGTTCACCGATCTGCTGGCTGGCTTTCGCATGGATCTTGCGCCGCGCACGTTCACCAGCTTTGAAGAGCTGCGCACCTACACCCGCTATGTCAGTGAGCCGCTCGGTGAGCTGATTGTTCGAGTGTTCGGTCACAAAGATCCGGCGACGCTGGCGTTCGCTCGCGACCTGAGCGCGGGCTGGCAACTCGTATCGTTCTTGCAAAACCTCGGGCGCGACCTGCCGCGTGGGCGCGTCTACATTCCGCTCGAAGACCTGCGTCACTTTGGCGTGCTCCCCGAGGGAACTCGTACCGCTCCGGCTTCGGCGCACCTGCTCGGTGCCTCGTCCCGTGCCTGGCGAGACTTGCTGCGCTTCGAGGTCGCCAGGGCCCGGACGTTGCTGGAGCGCGGACGGCCGCTGCTCGATCAGGTGGGTAGCGAGCTGCGCTTCGAGCTGCTGCTGACCTACTACTCCGGCCAGATGATACTCGACCGGATAGAGTCGCTGAGTGACGACATCCTGCGCATTCGACCGACCCTGTCGCGGACCGATCGAGCACGGGTGCTGGCGCGAGCTGCTGCCAAACAGGTTCCGCAGCTCTACTTCCGTCGCGGCGAAGAGGTGGCAGAGTAGATGATGACCGTCTCTTTGGCCAAGCGCGGATGGCAGTGGCTGAAACGGTCGTCTTCGTCAGCGACTGAGCCGTCCATGGATAGCCAGATGGCCGCAGCGGCTGTTACTGCGAACAGCAAATCGAACTTTGCCGTCGCCTTCTTGTTGATGCCCAAGGCCCGGCGGCAGGCCATCCACGCCGTCTACGCCTACTGCCGGTTGATCGACGATATCGTTGATTCCGACGATCCGGTCGAGCAGAAGCAGGCCGCGTTGGCGGTGTGGGAAGACGAGCTCAAGGCCGCTTTCTTCGGGGGCAAGCCGCACAGTCCGGTGGCCGTGGCGCTTGCCGAGGCTCATCAGCGCTTTGGGATTCGTTACGAAGACGCCCTGCTCGTCCTGCGTGGCTGTCAGTCCGACCTGCACAAGCGTCGCTACGCCACGTGGAGCGAGCTATACGACTACTGCTACCACGTCGCCTCAGCGGTGGGGCTCATGTGTATCGCGCTGTTCGGCTGCAAGGATCCGGGTTCTCGGCAGTACGCGATCCACCTGGGGCAAGCGCTTCAGCTCACCAACATCTTGCGCGACGTCGCCGAAGACGCCGCCCGCGACCGCATCTACTTGCCGCAGGAAGCGCTCATCGAGTTCGGGCTGAGTGAATCCGACATCCTTTCGGGTCGGCGTGGTACCGCAGCGCTGTGGCTGCTCCGTCACTTGGCAGCGCGGGCGCGAGAGGAGTACGCCTTGGCCCGCGCAGTGATGCCCGAGCCCGACCGCCGGGCGCTGATGCCCGCCGAGATCATGGGCAGCATCTATTTTGGCCTGCTCGAAGAGATCGAGCGCCGAGGCGATGAAGTCCTGACGCAGGGGACACGGCTGAAGCTCAGTCCTCGTCGCAAGATCGAGCGCGCCCTGCACGCGGCCTGCACGACCTTGCTACCGTTTGGCGCCAAGCTGTTTGCGCCTGTGTACTAAACGGTTCATTTCGAGCACCCGCTCTCTCGGGTGACGGTGTGGTCGTGTACCAATTGGTACATGGCGCTGTACCAATTGGTACATGGGTGTTCGTTCTAAACCTGCTTGATTTCTGCCAAGTCACCGTCGCTGCACGCTTTCTTGAATTTGTAGTTTTTGGTCCAGTCCTTGCGGAGAGCCTCGGCATTGCGCCCGGTGGGGCGATGTTCCCGATGACTCAGACAAGGACGTGACATGAACACCAAGAACCTTCTTCTTGCTTCCGTAGTGTTGGCAGCCGCTTGCGGCACCGAAACCCCGATGGATCAGATGCTTGATCCAGGTGGCCCGGTGGTTGATGTCCAGCCGACAACACCTCAGCCCGACGTCGGTGGAGATCCGAACAGCTTGGCGATGGCACGTGCCAACGGCGCGATGATTGGCCTCGGCACTGATGAGACGCTGCAAGAAACCTCGGTGACTTCGGATGCGCTCGGTCAGACCCACACTCACTTCAACCGCACCTATAGCGGCCTGCCGGTTCACGGTGGCGACTTGGTGCTTCACCAGAAAGGCAGCTCGTTCCTTGGCTTCTCCGCGACGCTCAAGTCGCCGCTGAGTGTCACTCTGCAGCCGAAGATCACCGCTGTCTCCGCAACCGCCGAAGCGCTGCGCCACTACCAGGCCACGGCGGTGCTCGCCAAGGTGAGCCTCGTCGTCCACGCGTTCGGAGACACTCCCCAACTCGCCTACGACGTGGTGCTGTACAACGACCAGGACAAGGACGACTTCGCCAGCGAGCAGCACACCTACGTGAATGCGCTCACCGGCGCGTACCTGAGCCAGCACAACGCGGTGATGCCGACCGCCGTCGTGGGCAGTGGCAAGAGCCTTTACATGGGCACGCTTCCACTTACCGCCAACAGCATCACCGGCGGTTTCGAGATGCGTGATCCAACCCGTGGCAATGGCTACACCACCAACATGAACAAAAAGACCTCGGGCAACGGCACGGTCTTTACTGACCTCGACAACGTCTGGGGAAGCGGTCTGGCGAGTGATTTGGCCAGCGCGGCGGTCGATGCCCACACTGGCGTAGCCTACACCTGGGACTACTTCAAAAACGTCCACGGTCGCAACGGCATCGCCAACGATGGCAAGGGCTCGTATAACCGCATCCACTACGGTCGCGCCTACAACAACGCCTTCTGGTCAGACTCTTGCTTTTGCATGACCTACGGCGATGGCGACGGCAGGAGCTTCAGCACCCTCGTCTCTTTGGACGTCGCAGGCCACGAGATGACCCACGGCATTACCGCCCGCAGCGCCGCCCTTGTCTACTCGGGTGAGTCGGGCGGCCTCAACGAGGCGACCAGCGACATCTTTGGTACCATGGTTGAGTACTATGCAGCCAATACCGCCGACGCGGGCGACTACCTGATCGGCGAAAAGATCACGCTCTACGGAAACCGCTACCTGCGCAACATGAGCGACCCCCGCGCCGACGGCTACTCCATCGATCACGCCTCGCAGATGACGGCGACGCTCGACGTCCACTACAGCTCCGGTCTGGCCAACAAATTCTTCCACATGCTGGCTGAGGGAGGCCTGAACAAGACCTCCGGCCAATCGGTGACCGGCATCGGACGTGGCAAGGCCGAGAAGATTTGGTATCGCGCTCTCACCGTCTACATGACGTCGAACACCAACTTCAAGGGGGCTCGGACTGCGACGCTGAACGCTGCCAATGATCTCTACGGGGCAGGTGGCGTCGAGGCGAACACAGTCGCTGCCGCTTGGACCGCCTGCGGCGTCAACTAGTCAGACGAAAGCCTTCCCGCTCGTCCCGCAATTCGTCCCGCAAAAGCCCGCCCCCGGCTCGTGATATAGTGCTCAATTGACCCTCGGCGATGATTGAGCCCTTACGCAGCCCCGACAGCAATAGCCAACTGCTAGGCCACAAGGTCGGCGAGTATCGTTTGCTGCGCGAGGTCGGACGCGGTGGGATGGGCGTGGTCTTCGAGGCGGTTCACGCCGAAACCGGCCAAAAGGTAGCGGTGAAGGCCATCCACGAAAAGCTGCTTTCCAATCTGACGGCGGTGCAGCGTTTTGTGGCAGAGGCTCGGCTGATGGCCCGTGTGTCCCATCCCGGCCTGGCCAAGGTGCTGGACTCGGGTCAACTACCGGGCGGCAGACCGTACTTCGTGATGGAGTTTCTGGTTGGCGACTCCCTCCAAGACCGCTTGCGCAAACGGGGCCGCTTGCCGCAACAAGAAGCGGTCGTCATCGGCGAGTCCATGGCACGGGCTCTTGCCGTCGCCCACGACAAGGGAATCGTTCACCGCGAACTATTTAAGTAATTTCTCTGACGAGAAAATTTGTCTGTTAAAATCGCGGAAACGCTTGGGGAACGGGGGGGTGTAGGCAGGTCAGCGACGGTAGCCGATGGCGGAGCAGACTTGATCACGCTGCGCTGTAGAGAGCGCTAGGAGGGTCGCGATCAGGTCGTCTAGCGTTCCTCGCAGCGTTTCACAGACGCGAGCGCTGCGGGCTCCATCGAGCGCGCTTTCGCTGATGTAGTGGCGCTTGGTCACTTCGTCCGATCCATGCCCCAGCGCCCGCGCTACGTAGCTCGAGCTTGCCCCTGCCTGTACCGCAAGCGAGGAGTGCAGACCGCGCAGCGAGTGGGGGCAGACGATCGGCAAGTCGGCTTGCTGGCAATACGTGGTCAGCGCCTTGTGCAGACACGTCGCAGAAAGAACCGTTGAGCCATTGAGAGAAAAGAGCAGCGCTTCGGGCCTCATGCTTGCCGCACGCTTGCGCAGTAGTTCCTTCACGATCGGCGCGTCGAGCGCAAGGCGGCGCTTCGCGTTCTTCGTCTTGGTTCCATCGACCACAATCACGCTTGCATCGCAGTCCAGATCGCGCTTTTTGAGCTTGAGCACCTCGCTACTGCGCAAGCCAAGAAACAACTGCGTCAGCAGCGCAAGCGCTCGCCACTCGCCAAGCGCCGCACGCTCTGTGAGAAAATCCGTTAGGCGTTTCGCCTCATCCGTCCGAAGCTGTAGCTTCCCTTTGTTCGCTCTGCCGACTGACTGGACTTCCTCAAAAGGATTCTTTGCTACTAGTGTCTTTTTAACCGCAAAGCGATACATGGCTTTGACGAAGCGCAAGCCCATTGCATGAGAGGCTACAGCATATTTACCCGTAGCCTCGAAATAGAGGGCTTCTGCTTTTTCCGGTGACATGTGCGCAGCGCGATCTAGTTTTGGCAATACACGCATGACGCTGGAGCGGGCGTTAAGCAAAGAGCGTTCAATACAGCCGCGCTGTCGCTTATACTCGATAAACTGCGTCAGCAAATCGCCCACGGTCAGCTTTGCCGACTCGTCGAAGCTGGCAAGTAGGTTGTCTCTGGCCGTCTCTGCTTGCTGGACTGTATCGAATACCAGTGACTTACGCTTGTCGCCACTCTTGACGACGATCCGCCATTTGTCTTGATTCGCATACGGCCCCAGCACCTTCGGTGCCTCTTGTGGTTCGTCAGCTTGCGTCGCATCCTTCGTCTCTGCTCTCTTGCGTGAGAGCTTGCGCTTTAGGCTACTACGTGGTGCGCTGTAAAGATCATTGAGTGCGTTCATCGCTTGCTCTCTTTCGCTCGCTTGCGGTTTATGGCGCGTATCGCGTCAGTTGCCTTTTTGATGTGCATGCACATGAGGGAGTAATGCTCACCGATTCCACCTAAACCGAACCACACATCAAGTCGCTGAAAGTGGTTCACTTTTTCTGGAGCAAGGAAATCGCGAATAGGTGTCACTCGGCACACGATCTCGTGCTCACCGATGAATACAGAGCACTTGCCAGTTACTTGATACTGCGCTGGTGACTCGCAAGGTGTTGCCTCATATATGAATACGAGGCGAAATGGTGTTAGGCGTGGCTCACTCATGTCAAAGAACCCTTCCCACTCGACGAAAACACGCCTTACAGCGCATAGAACGCCTGACGCGCTCTATGCCGCTAAAGACTTCGCGACGAACGATCGTCTTGTCACCGAGGACAAGGAGGCTCTCGGCGTAGGTGCCGATCTGGTCAGCGCCGACGATGGCACCGCAGACCGTGAGGGCTCGACGGCGGTCGGCGAGATGGATTTTGGGGGGATTTTTCTCGACGAGAGAACAAAATGTTCCGTCGGAGACTTTGCAGCCACCATTTTGTTCGTTGATGGGTCGTCGGTGAATAGTCGACATGCGTTATACTGTATACAGTAAAATGTATAAATCAAACAAAATCCACGCTTAGAGACGACAAGAAAGCGAGGAAAGCGAGTCAATAACTGACGCCACACAGCTTGAGAAAGATACCAAGAACACCAGACAGTGGAAGACGATGCACGTCAGTTTACTGTATGCGCTTTACTTTTTCGAAGGGAGGACGGGGGCCGCGTGGTATTTGGTCCGCGTGAGCCGTTTAGCATCACACTCTGTCGGGTACAGGCTGAAGCAAGCTCGGGAGAAGCGCGGCTACACGATGGCGGCTGTTGCGCAGCTTGCGGATGTTTCCGCCTCCTCGATCAACCAGATCGAGAAAGGCACGAATCAGCCGCGAGGAGATACCATCGAGAAGTTGGCTCGGGTGCTGCGCGTGTCCCCGAGCTGGCTGATGTATCAAGAGGGATCTAAACCCGATTGGGACACGTAGCTTCGGCTTCTCCTCGGACCCCGTTCGCTTGGGCTTCGGACTTCTGGTGGTACTCCATGACCGTGTAGACGGTCAGCCACTTGCGCGTCCCTGCCTTTTTCCAGCGGCTGCGATCTTCCTTGGCCCCTGGTTCGTTGAATTTTCATCTGACTAGCGTGGACACGCTCGCGACTGTAAACGAAGCAGTCAGCCTTATGGATGGTGCCCGGTGCCCCAATCGGAAAACGTGGGCGGCGATGGGAGGATGATTAATTCAGAACGGCCCATCCTCACCGCGACATGACGCCAGAAGCCGAATTTCCGTTCATTTTCTAATAAATGTTTTGAAAAATACTAAGCGCTTGAAATCGTTGAGAGTTGAATTTTTCCATTTTCTATTTCGCGATGAGGCTTAATCAGCCCAACGGCAGGAGATCTGGCAATTAAGACATCAATGTCTTTGTGCATTTTTACGATATTGCCGAGTGGCTGCGATCTAACTTCCCATTGGGTCTGTTTTCGGTTAGCAATGATTTCTTGTAGATGGGTCAATTTTCCCTGATTGAGCAGATAGGGGCCGATATAATTCGCAATGATTTTCGATGCTTACGAGCCCTTCTCTGAATATACTAAAATCGAAATTCACGTCAAAACATGTATATGCAGGCCAATGTGAACCTATCGGCACTCAACCCTCCCCAAGAGCGAGACTCGACAGGGAATGAGCATCAACCTTCGCAAATTTTCAGACTTTCTATCAAAGTTTTTTCGCCAAGTCATATCATGGAGATTGGTTCATTTTTCGATAGGTCGATGGCTTGTCTATCTGCCCAATGCTGTATACTCTTTGTCTTCCTTTCGGTATATTTCCAGACAGTTCTGACTTGTGGTTGTGTCTATTTTCCGTCGCAGATTACTTTTGTCATTGTGTGAAAAAAAGATTTTTCGCCAAATGATGTCATGTGGTTGGCTCACTTTTATTGAGAACCTATCATCATGTAGAACTTAACTTCCGATAGGATCTCGACGGCGACCCTTCAGCGTTGTGCAGTTAGGTAACTTTTCCAAAAAGGGTTTCGTCTGTCGTTCTGGCGGCTTGGAATTTTTGCGTACCTAACTGCTCGTGATTTGGGGGTTAGTTTCTCAACTTGGGAATCGTGGTGTGTGCTAGCCAGGGCTGCTGTCGTATCTCCAGAGCGCCCGTTACTGCTTCTGAAGCAGCAGCAGCGCCATGGACTTTTTGCCATCGGGGCCGTAGTCGATTCGTTCAATGGTTTTCCACCCAAGCTCGGCGAGGCTCTCACTGAGTAGCTTCGGGTCGTAGCGGCGGACTCGCCACATCAGGAAGCGACGATCGGGTCTGCCGTCGCGCATCTTGACTTGGGCGATGGCGTCGAAGCCGTAGCTGCCGGGAACACCGCCGGACGGCGCCAACTCCCAGCGAAGCTCGACATCCTCGACACCTTGGCAGTACCGACGAATGGGGCCACTCAGCCAAGTTGCGTGAGAGGGTCGGAGCTTGCCATTACCAATCGGGTCGAGCTTGAGGATCTTCTGTCGGTCGTTGCTCGGAGCGCGGGCTATCAGCACGTCGCAGAGAAAGAGTTCCCCCGGTGCACAGCAGCTTAGGGTGTCGCGGAAGTAGCGCAGCTCGTCTGTGAGGTTAAGTAGCGTGCCTCCGAGCATTGCGAACAGCCTCGACCGGCCCCGTAGCGGATTGACAAGCATCGGCATCTTCGGCAAGTCGAGGAAGCTACCGTGAATGGTGTACGTGCGGATGTCGGGGAGCGTCTCGCAACAGTGACGATAGGCGGCATTCAGAAGGGAGTGGCTCACGTCGAGAAGAAAAATCTCTGTCTGCTTCGGCATCCGTAGCGTCTGCTGAAGGTACTTGGTTAACAGTGCCTCGGTTCGTCCGTCGCCACAGCCCAACGCATTGACGGTCAGCGCTTGCTCTCCAACTAGCTCGGCGATGCGTCGAGCCATCGTCGGAAGCGGCATACTATCTCGGTATTCTGGCCCGTACTCCGGCGACGAGCATGTGGTCATCCAGTCCTTGGCGCTCTGCGGATCGATGTACACAAGCGTCTGCTCGAGCTGACCACTCTGGCCGTTCAGCGTCTCGGCAAGCTCTGTCACCATCCCCACCGGGTCGTACGTAGGACCGAGCCACGACGTGGGGGTGAGGCGATAGCCCGCGCTCATCTCGGCGGATAGTTCAATGTCGCTCACTCGCAGGTTCAGCTCGGGCACGGCCAGGAGCTTCAACATCAAACTGCGACGCGCCTTGCGGTTGTGGTGTTCCAGTTGGCGAATCGTCGTCGCTGTCACTCCGACTCGGTCGGCCAGCCACTCTTGCGTCAACCCGGCGGCAGTTCGCCTTTGAAGCAGCCGGTCGCCAAACTTCACCCAATCGATCGGCCCGATCGCTTCGCTGTCGTCTGTGTCACCAACTAGAGTCAGCGCTTCCTGAATCGCTCGCACGGCGCGGTTGTGGTCCTTGACCAAGTGCGGCGGCAGGAGCTGAAGCGCATGCAGCGTATCGACGAGCTTGTTCTGCACCCGCGAGAGCTGACCGACAGAATCCTCCAGCGCCGAGTCCTGCGTCGGCAACTCGGGCGGCATGACGTGCTCTGCGTCCCTGTCTAAACTGTCGAGTTCGCTGCTCTGGGTCGCTACCTGTTCATGCATTGCCGATTCCTCCATTTCGGCCACAGATAGCACACTGCGAGCGCATGGGAAGCCCTTTCACCGACGGAAGCGCAGCAGTTCACTTTGTTCGTTTCTGTTCGGTTGCGCGTTCGGATCACAGCGGATAGCGACGGGCTTTCATCAACGGCGAAATAGCCGTCGGTTGCCTTGAATTACCAAGCGCAAGCGCATCAATCCCGAGGAGACACCATGCAAGAGTCACCAGCCCAGACCGTCGCCGCCGCCGCCGCCGCCGCCGCGGAAACCACCGCCACCCGCCCCAAACAGCGTCGAGGATTCGCCGTTATGGATCCGGACACGCTGCGAGCCGTGTGCTCGCAGGGAGGCCGCACCGCTCATGCTCACGGCAGAGCACACCGCTTCAATCCCGAAGAAGCGTCGAGGGCAGGAAAAAAGGGCGGTGCATCCATCGCCACAGACCGGACCTACATGGCCACCATCGGCCAGCGCGGCGGTAAGGCCAAGAAGGGCTACCGAGAGAGGCAAGCGGCCCGACGGCAAGCCGAGTCTGAGACGACCACGATCGTTTGATACCGATCGCCAAGCACCACTGCAAGACCCCCCGATCGCCTCGTTTGTCCGATCGCGCCCCGCCCCCAGGACATCGTAGCCCTGGCTCGACTGCCGAACCATCCACGCAGATCGCTACTTGACCCACATGCCCCGCTGCGGTACGCAAACCTTAACCACAGCACCTTTGGGTGTTGGATGGCGAAGAAACGATCCTTAAGAATCGAACGAGATAGAGACGATCTGTCAACCAAGCTCAGGGAGTTAACGATGCCATCCACTGTGATTGTTGCTCTAATTGGGGCTGCCGGAATCCTTGGCAAGGCCGCGCTTGATACTTACCAAAGAACTAGAGTTGCCAAAGTAACCAGCAAAGCACAAATCATTGTGGCATCATTGGCTGTGCTCAGTGCCACAATCGCAGCTACACCAAAAGCGATTGATGCATATCGCTCATTAAGAAATCCGAACGCTTAAGGATCGGTCACTCCGAAGCTAAGGTGATGAGAGTGGGGAATAAAAATGGTCAGTTTCTTGCTACATCTGGGCAAGCGACATGGCCTAGTAAGTTTCGGATGGCATTCGACGCCCTTGCGCCAAACCTGGGGGTGGTGCTCAACGCCGTGGGTTGCCGTGAGGGCTGGCTTCAGGGGGAACTCTATCGCCATCTAGTGGCACAGGACCTGGACTTCCAGGTCAATAGCTATAAGCTAGGTCCCAGAAAGAAGGCTGATCTCTACGGCATCAGGCCGGTACCCATGATCGCGGAACTCAAGGTATTCGGCGTCGAGGGTTTCTATAACAAGAATCTCGACGGGCGGAGTAATATAGATATCTATAGAACATCAAAGTCAGACACTCGCATTGATCTCACCGATGAACACCTCCAGCGTGTACACCCATCTGTGGATTCACTTATCCGTGACTATCAACGTCTTCGAGATCATCCCTCAAGGGATACAGAGAAATATCTCATCCTCGCGCTTCATCTCAAAGGAGAGCCGGATAGCTTTGGGCAGACCGTCCGAGCCGTTCGTATCTCGATCAACGAATGGACGTTCGACTATCCCAGCGTGATGGTTCGAGTCTGGGCCATCTAGTGAACGGCCAGAAACCATGCGTGATCCTGACACTGTGCCGCCCCGCGGCTGAGGACCACAAATGAAGATCAAAGCCATATACAATCTGCATTCCCCTAACCGATTAAGATCGGCATGCGATTCTAGGAATCTTGACCGATGGTTTGACGGCGAGATCGAAGCCATCGATTCTGACCCGATTAGAGATGTCGTCAGGAAGGTGGTTTTCAATCTTGATAATTTTATTTCGTGGCCTCAACGAGCGATCCTACTCTGGAAAAACTGCGACCGCATACCTCCCCCCGGCCAGAAAAATAAGTATTTCAGATATCCTCAACAGATAAAAAGGCTCATGGTCGAGAAAGGGTTTCCGCTGGATACTCGTATGAATGGACCGGCCATTTCAGCATTCTTGCTTGCCGGCGGGGAACGGCCTGGCCGATTCGGCAGTTCAAATGCATGGTCCATTCATCACCTGTATTCAGGGAAATTCCCTCATCCAGGAAAAGAATCGGCTCTCCATGCGATAAAATCTGGCCTCCATTTCACTCAGAGCGCTGGCCTAATAGCTACTCATCCGATCGCTGATGCGCTCTCCGACGAATTCCCTTTTTTTTCTTGGCGGCTACGCGCCGAAGCCTTCAATCGGTTCGGCTATGATCCCGATCAGGTTTTTTCTGAGGATCACGATTCGCTTGGGTTCGGAGGCGGAAGTACCTCTACAGTAATTTACGAGGACATCTGAAGGATCGCGCTTGCGCCTGCAATCGCCACAGCACGGAGGAACGAAAAATGTGGTCTCAAGTAGAGCCTAAGTCCATCGATGAACTGTGCAGCATACTACATAATCATAGTTCATCATTCATATACAGAGGCCAGGCACATGAGGGTTGGCCACTGAAACCCACCATTTTGCGCGACTTTGACGAACATTACCCTGGTGCCGATGAAGCAACGAAGCTGATGCTAGAATTCAAATCTGTTGAGCTATTCCGCACAAAGGCCATGCTGCACCTTCCTATTCTAGAAGCAAGCATACTTAATTATGTAGTCGGCGTACTTGTTCTAATGCAACACTACGGCGGGTCTGCTAGGCTTCTAGATTGGTCCGCATCGCCCTGGGTCGCTGCTTATTTTGCCTCGATCGACCAGCTTGGTAATGATGGCGCTGTTTATGCAATCAATATGGAGGATCTTCAGAGAGTATCACCTGCATCGAAATTGTGCAGCAACACTCACATGCACAATGGTAAACCAGGGCGATTGCTAGATGTAATGTTGTCTGAGCTATGGTATAGAATGTCTCTCGATATGCCTGATAATAGTATATCTGCCATAAAAGGAAGAGTCGACATCCCCAGGATGAATGCACAACAATCAGTTTTTACGATTGCAGGAAGGGTAGGCGTTCAACACGACGAATTATGTGCCATTCTGCCCAAGTCCGACGACAAACTAAAGATAATCATTTCTAGCAAATTAAAGAAAGTCTTGCTAGCTAGGCTTGAGAAGATGAACATCAACTCAATGACACTTTTCCCCGACATAACAGGGATTGCTAAGCGAACGAAGGATGATCTTCGATATGGCAGACTTATGAACACAAATGACTTTTCCGATTCAATCGATGAATTCCTAGCGCACTGGCCAACTTGATCCACTTCAACGGCGAGTGCTTCTTGAAGCCCGTGACGGTATTCGGATCTTCGGGCTCGTGCGGCTCTCGCTTCCAACAGTTGCGGCACACTGCCCGCCTTCTCCGGTCGTGAACGTACGTCTGCTCACCGGTCCCCTGCTGTCCGCCCCGTCTCCACCTCAGACCACTCCTCCGCCGGCCCCCTACTGAACAACTCTTTGCTCGCGTTGGATCACGGTCGGTACCCTTCCATCGCCGTTGTAACGGGAAACCGCCTTGCTCTCTTTTCAGGATGTGCTAGCCAGCGCGCCGACTTGTGACGGTTGGCGACCGTCCAGGCAAGGGCTAGCCGCTGCTGGTTCCAGCCGAGTCAGCATGCGAGCGAGCCGCCCGATCGGGGACTGCTGGTCAGTTTCCCAGCGAACGGCATGGATCGATGAAAAGGGAATCGTGCAAAGCGATCTACGATGGGTCATTGAGAGTGGCACGAGAGCCTGACAGCTTGCGGGGTGCTTTGAACCCGTTCCCTACGCTATCGAGAGAGAACGCCATCTAGGGAACAGAATCAAACCGTTCTCCGACGGGGCTTGAGTTCACCGCGAACTATTTAAGTAATTTCTCTGACGAGAAAATTTGTCTGTTAAAATCGCGGAAACGCTTGGGGAACGGGGGGGTGTAGGCAGGTCAGCGACGGTAGCCGATGGCG
>WBZP01002047.1_pt1 | contig 23808 bp, 21 predicted proteins | sample 5204301 | NCBI WGS metagenome assembly WBZP01 (sample SAMN12412401, study PRJNA552823) | activated sludge metagenome | isolation source: activated sludge from nitrification reactor of wastewater treatment plant... | place: USA: Pennsylvania | collected 2017 | reverse complement strand
GGCGAGCAGCGGGTGGCGCAACTGTGCAGCGGTCAATGCATTCTGCAGTGCCACCGTGTCGATCATCCCCCGGCCTTCCGCGATGACCGCAAAATTCATCGACGAAAAACGGTCGAGAAACCAGAAGAAGGCTTCGGCGCGGTCGAGGCGCCGTGGCAGCGTGGCAGTCATGGATTACGGTCAGTGGTGGTGCGGATGATCCGCGACGTGGTGCGTTTCCGCGGCGGCGTGGTGGTGTAGCTCGGCATGCAGGTCGACTTGCGGCGTCGGTTTGCCGATCCACTGCGGCAGCAGTGAGCCGGCGATCATGCCCAGCATCGAGACGCCGAGACCGATCAGCTGCGGCGGCACCAGACTCGCCTCGCCGACCAGCAGTTCGACCAGGATCCACGAGAGCAGGCCGCCGAAGATGGCGCACAGCGCGCCCTGCGTGGTCGCCCGCTTCCAGAAGGCGCCGAAGAAAAGCGGCACGAAGGCGCCGGCGAGCGTGACCTTGTAGGCGTTCTCGACCATCTTGAAGATCGAGGCGTTGGACCACAGCGCGAAGCCGAGCACGACGCAGGCGAAACAGACGATGGTGATACGCATCACGCGCAGGAAGGCGTGGTCGCCCATCTCCGGGTAGAAGCCGCGGATGATGTTCTCCGAGAAGGCGACCGAGGGCGCCAGGAGTGTTGCCGACGAGCAGCTCATGATCGCGGCGAGCACGGCGCCGAAGAAGATCACCTGCGCGAACAGCGGTGTCTGTGCCAGCACCAGCGTCGGCAGCACGCGCTGGTGATCGGTCTGGATCATCTCGTTGTAGGTGGCGGGGTCGATGATGGTCGCCGAGTAGGCGATGAACATCGGCACGAAGGTGAAGCAGAAATAGGCGACGGCACCGATCACCGAGCCCCAGACCGCGATCTTCGCGGTCTTCGCCGAGGTGATGCGCTGGAAGACGTCCTGCTGCGGGATCGAGCCCAGCATCATGGTGACCCAGGCGCCGAGGAAGGTGAGCCATTTCCACGGGTCGGGTTCGGGGAAGAACTCGAACTTGCCGGCTGCCGCGGCGTGCTCGATCACCGGCATGACGCCGCCGGTGCTGCCGGAGATGAAGTACGCGATGAACAGCATGCCGCCCATGATCACGCCCATCTGCACGAAATCGAGGATGGCCACCGAGAGCATGCCGCCGAAGGTGGTGTAGGTGAGGACGATGGCGGCGCCGAGGATCATGCCGGCCGTCTCGCTGATGCCGCCGTCGGTGACGACCGAGAAGACCAGCCCGAGCGCCTTGATCTGTGCGGCGACCCAGCCGAGGTAGGAAGCGACGATGCAGATCGTGGTGAGCACTTCCACGCTGCGGTTGTAGCGCATGCGGAAGTAGTCGCCGAGGGTCAGGATGTTGAGCTTGTAGAGTTTCTTGGCGAAGAAGAAGCCGGCGATGATCAGGCACATCGACGAGCCGAAGGGATCGGCGACGACGCCGGAAAGACCTTCCTTGACGAAGGTCGCCGAGACGCCGAAGACGGCCTCGGCCCCGAACCAGGTGGCGAAGACGGTGGCGGTGACCACCGGCAGCGGCAGGTGGCGGCCGGCGACGGCAAAGTCCTTGGCGTTGTGGACGCGTGTCGCGGCATAGAGACCGATGCCGATCGACACCATCAGATAAATCACTACGAACCAGATCAGCATGCGCCGGCGATCCTCATGCGGGATGTCGAGGGACGTTGTCGGAAGAAGCAGGCGGCGGCGCTACGTCAGGCCTGCCGCGCGGAAACGCCGGCGATTATAGCGGTTTTGTCGAGCTCAACCCCCTCTTTCATAACGCTTTCTTGACGCGGCAGGGGGCGCTTCGATTATCCTGCACTCACACGGGGAGATCTGGGGAGCGGTGCGGGCGATGTCATTGGAGAGAGGGCTGCGGACCATTCTGCTGCTGGCGATGGCATTGCTGTCGGATGCAGCGCTGGGCGCCAGGCCACAGGTGCTCGTGCTGGCTTCCTATCACGGCGGGCTGGCGTGGACCGACGGCCAGACGGAAGGCCTGCGGCGCGGCCTCGCCACCGTCGGCGAGGCGCCGGAACTGTTCATCGAATACCTCGACAGCAAGCGCATCGCGCCGACGCCGAAGATGCTTGCGGCGTTTCATGCGCATCTGGCGGCCCGCTACGGTGAACGCCGCTTCGCGGCGATCGTCGTGCAGGACGATGATGCGCTCGATTTCGCGCTCGCCGAGCGCCGCCCGGGGGGGCTCTTCGACAAGCTGCCGATCATCTTTTCCGGGGTCGCCGGCAAGCGCCAGAGCACGCTGGAAACGCTGCCGGCGATTACCGGATTCTTCGACGGTGCCGATATCGCCGCCAATGTTTCATTGCTGCGCAAGCTGCGCCCGAATCTTTCGCGGGTGGTCTTCGTACATGACCATAGCCGTACCGGCGTCGCCCAGGCCGATTTCGTGCGAACGCTCGCGCCACAGTTTCCGGAACTGTCGTTCGAGTTCCTCTCCAATCAGCCGGTCCGCGACATCCAGGCGCGGCTCGCTGCCCTCGATCCCGGCAGTGGCGTCATCCTGCTGACCTTCAACATCGACAGCGAAGGACGCGTACTGACCCACGAGGAGGCTTCGCGCCTTTGGGCGGAGGCGTCGTCGGTGCCGGTACTGGTCAAGGAGGACAGCATGATCGTCCCCGGCGTCGTCGGCGGACTGGTCGTTGCCAGCCGCCGCCAGGGCGAACTGGCGGCCGGTGCGCTGGTGCGTGTGCTGCGCGGCGAGGATGCGCGGCAGATTCAGATGAGCGGCGGTCCGACCGACCCGATCTTCAACGACGCACAAATCCGCCGATTCGGGATCGACGCCGAACTGCTGCCTGCGAACAGCGTCATCCTCGGCCGCCAGGAAAGCCTCTACCGCAGTCATCCGCGCGAGTTCATGCTGCTCGCCGGCCTGCTGGCGACACTGGCACTGCTGGCGCTGACCTCCGGCGCGCTGCTCGTTCGCGCCCGCCGGCAGCGGGCCCAGGCCGCCGAAAGCGAACGCAGCTACCGCGAACTGATCAACGCCACCAGCGAGGCCATCTTCATTCATGGTCCGGACGGGGGGCTGCTCGACGTCAATGACCGTTTCTGTGCGATGTATGGCTATGCACGCACCGAACTGCACAAGCTGACGTTGTCCGATCTGAGCGAAAACGTGGCTCCTTACGCCGCCGAGGATGCGCGACAGTGGTTGCTGCGGGCGCTCAACGAGGGGCCGCAGCTGTTCGAGTGGCATGCCCGGCGTGCCAACGGCGAACTGTTCTGGGTCGAGGTGGCGATGCGTCGCACCGAACTGCGCGGGCAACTACGCCTGGTGGCTGCGGTGCGCGACATCTCCCAGCGCAAGGCGGCGGATGCGGCGCTGCGGGAGAGCGAGGAGCGCTATGCCCTGATCCTGCAGCGCACGCCGGTTGGCATCGTCTATTTCGATACCAACGCGCAGATCACCTTCTGCAATGACCGGTTCGCGGCCTTGACCGGCGCGCGGGCGAGCCAGATCGTCGGCCTCAACTTCAGGGAGTTGCGCGACCAGCGGCCGATGCCGGCGCTCGGCGAGGCCCTGGCGGGTCGCCAGGGCGACTATGAAGGCCCCTACAGGACGACGCTGAGCAACGAGGAGATCTGGGTCGATGTGCGCACGGCGCCGATGTTCGACGATCAGGGCGTGGTGGTCGGCGGCATCGCGATCATCGAGGACATCTCGCGGCGGGCGGCCGCGGAGAGCGCCTTGCGCGCGCTCAACGACGAGCTGGAACAGCGGGTGCGCGAACGCACGGCAGCGCTGTCGGCCGCCAACGAGGATCTGCGGCGGGCGATGAAGCGCATCGCGCAGTCGGAAAAACTCGCCTCGCTGGGCAGCCTTGTGGCCGGCGTGGCGCATGAATTGAACACGCCGCTGGGCAATGCACGGACGGTGGCTTCGACGATGCATGATCACGTGCGCGACCTGCGCGCCGGGATGCAGCATGGCGGGCTGCGCCGCTCGGTGCTGGAAGGTTTTCTCGAAGCCAGCGACGAAGCGGCCGGCATGCTCGAACGCAATCTGGCGCGTGCGGCGGAGCTGATCGGGAACTTCAAGCAGGTTGCGGTCGACCAGACCAGCATGCGGCGGCGTCGCTTCGATCTGCGCCAGGTGTGCGAGGAGGTGCTGTCGACGCTGCAGCCGAAACTTCGCCGGCAGCCGCATCGCGTCATGCTCGAGGTCCCACCCGGCATCGTGCTCGACAGCTACCCCGGACCCTTCGAGCAGGTGCTGACCAATTTCCTGCTCAATTCGGTGATCCATGGTCTCGCCGGACGCACGGATGGCTGCATGACGATTCGCGCTACCCACGACGGCGAGCAGGTGCGCATCGAGTACACGGATAACGGCGTCGGCATGGAGGCGGCGGCAGCGTCGCGCGCCTTCGACCCCTTCTTCACGACCCGTCTCGGACAGGGTGGCAGCGGGCTCGGCCTCTACATCGTGCACAACCTGGTGACGGGCGCGCTGGGCGGCAGCATCGACCTGCACACGGCTCCCGGGGAGGGCGTCCACTTCACGCTGCTGCTGCCGCTGGAGGCCCCGCTGATCGCAGCCGACCCCGCCGTCGTCCTGGTGCAGTGATCAGGTCTTCCTGACCACCACGCTGCCGATCGAATAGCCGGCGCCAAAGGAGCAGATCACCCCGACATCGCCGGTCTTGAGGTCGGCATGGTGACGGTGGAAGGCGATGATCGAGCCGGCCGAGGCCGTGTTGGCGAACTCGTCGAGGATCACCGGCGCCACGTCGGCGCTGGCCTCGTGGCCGAGCAGGCGTCTGCCGATCAGCTGGTTCATCGCCAGATTGGCCTGATGCAGCCAGTAGCGGCGGATGCCGGTCGGTTCGAAGCCGAGCGAAGCGACGTGGCCGGCGATATGGTCGGCCGCCATCGGGCAGACTTCCTTGAATACCTTGCGGCCTTCCTGGCGGAAGAGCTGGTCGCGATCGTTGGGGTCGCGATCCTCGGCGCGCGACAGGAAGCCGGCGTTGTTGCGGATGTTGTTCGAGAAGCTGGTGGCGAGCTTCGTGCCCAGCACTTCCCAGCGGTCGGCGGATTGCGCGTTGTCGGCACGCTCGACGACGATCGCCGTGCACACGTCGCCGAAGATGAAGTGGCAGTCGCGGTCCTGCCAGGCGAGGTGCGCCGAGCAGATCTCCGGATTGACCACCAGCGCTGCACGCGCCGCGCCGGTCTTCACCGCATTGATCGCCTGTTCCAGTCCGAAGGTCGCCGACGAGCAGGCGACGTTCATGTCGAAGGCGTAGCCACCGGCGCCGAGTGCCCCCTGGATCTCGACCGCCATCGCCGGGTAGGGGCGCTGCATGTTCGAGGCGGCGCAGATCACCATGTCGATGTCGGCGGCCGTGCGACCGGCGTTGGCGAGCGCCTGCTTCGCCGCTGCGACCCCGATTTCCGCCTGCAGCGAGAGTTGGTCGTCCGGGCGTGGATCGAATTTCGGGCGCATCCGCGCCGGATCGAGCACGCCGGCCTTGTCGACGACGTAGCGCTGCTTGATGCCCGACGCCTTCTCGACGAACTCGGCCGAGGATTCCGGAATGGCCGCCATGGTACCGGCGGCAATCGCCGCGGCGTTCTCGGCGTTGAAGCGCTGCGCATAGGCGTTGAAGGCAGCAACGAGTTCCTCGTTGCTGATGACGTTCGGCGCGACCCACAGGCCGGTGCCGCTGATGACGACGGAGTGCATATCAAACGACCGTTTAAATTGTGTGACGGCGAAGATAGCACAGATGATGAAACCATGCCCTTGTTGGCCTGCGCGAGACTGCGCTGATAGTGCACATCGTTTCTTGCAAGTTTCCGAGCTATCAAGAATTGCCGTACCGAACTGTCTGCGGTTTCTTGACGCAAGAGGGGCAACACTTCAGTTCCGTAGCGGACTAGTCCTCAAGCGGAAATTATTGCGTAAAATCCCGACGGGTTATCCATTTTGGATGTTGCAATGCCATGCGGCGATATATGAGATGAAACACCTTGACCCTATACAGATTAATTCCCCTACGATAAAGCCAGCGAAGAAGAAGTCTCTCTTCTTGTGGTTGCTTGGATTGGCTATCGCAACGATTGGATTGGGAATGACGGGTTCGTACCTGTTTCCTACCGGCATGCAGGATCGCGTCTCCGATGGGGAGCGGCAGGAGAGGCAGATTTCCTTTACAAAGGTGCGCAGCCTTCACGTCGCCGAAGTAGCAATTGAAAATACGGACGCTGTGCTTGATGAGATGCGACTTGCCCCACCTGATCGGGTGAAGATGCGAGCAATGCTGCCAGCGCCCGAAGCTGCTCAGCCAGCAGACAAGGCAGTACTGGCAACGACACCTTTACCCTCCGGCAACTCACCGCTCCGATTGGTCAGTGTCTATCTTTGGGATACTAATGTCGAAGATGGAGACGTCGTTTCTATTCATAGCGCCGGATATACACGCGAGGTTGTATTGACCAAAGCCGGCCAAATGATCGCGTTTCCTGTCGATGATGCAGCAACAGTTCAGATTGTTGGTGTGCGAGATGGAGGGGGGGGCATTACTCTCGGCATTCGTGGCCCATCGCAGGAAATCATGATGCCTATCATGAGCGAGGGACAGGTACTCTCACTGCCCGTTGGGCGCTGATTCCGTATGCTTGCTTTGATAAATCGATATCTGCCTCTGCTGATAGCGATTAGCGTGGCTATCATGCTGGTCCAGTTTTTGGAGAAACACTGGCCATCGAAATCTTCGCTTCAGTCTTTGCAAAAAAGCTTGGCCTTTTGGCTTGCAGAGCATTTTTGGTATCTGGTGACTACCGCTACAGTGTTATGGCTGATAGTTCTTGCCGTATATCTGTATGCCAATCAACGTTCTCCTCAGTGGCTATATAAATGGATTCCTATGGACATTCTTGATCGACTATCCAATAAGCAGACTATCGCTGAGGCGGCTGAATCATTGGATCAGCAAGCAACCATCATCGATGCGACAAGCTTGTCAAAGGCACTCAAAGCGAAGGTTGTTGGCCAAGAAGCAGTGTGCGACGATCTCGCTCAGCAGATTCGGCGACGCCTCGCTCTTGTCCAGAGAAATCGGCCAGTTGGCGTATTCCTTTTTGCAGGCCCACCCGGTACCGGAAAAACTTATCTTGCGAAGGTGCTTGCGAAGGAGCTTGACCGAAAACTTCTTCATTTTGATATGACCCAGTTTTCTTCGGGCAGCCATTCCGCTTCGCAGCTATTTGGAATGACCAAAGGATATGTTGGTTCGGATAGCTACGGAAAACTCACCGCCGGCCTGCGCGATTTTCCGGAATCCGTCGTTCTTCTGGACGAGATTGAGAAAGCACATCCTGAGGTACTTAAGGGGTTCCTCACTGCCTGGAATGATGGGTTCGTAACTGAAGCTTCCGACGGAAAGCACATTTCTTCCAATCGTGCTGTATTTGTTCTTACTTCAAATGCCGCAACTGATGCTTTGGCACAGGCCTCAAAAGAACATGCCAGTGATCAGGACGCTCTACGGCAGGTTTCCGTAAATATCCTAAACGAGGTGGGATTTGCGCCAGAGGTCTTGAATCGTATCGACAGGATTTTTGTCTTCAAGCCACTGGCAGGCTTGGATATTGCCCGAGTATGTGCCCTCGAAATGGAAGCAATGATTCAAGGCTATGGCCTGGCTGTGGTCGAAGGGGGCATAGCCCCGGAGATAATTGTTCTTCTCATGCAGCGTTTCAAAAAATTGGGGACACAAGCGTCATCGCGCGATCTTGTGCGCGCGGTGGAGGAATCCATCGCAGACTCGTTGATTCAGGCAAAGCAGTCAGGATTTGACGCGATATCGCTCTCAAGCGAGGACGGAAAAGTTCGAGCCCAAGCAGTAAGGCAACATAAAAATGCCGCAACAAACTAGCCTATGGCGTGAATCCGCGATATGGCGATGGTTGTTTGCTGGAGCTCTGTTTTTTAGCGCGCTGGCAGCAATCGGTAATCCGTGGAGAAGCAAGGCGACTCAATACAAAGATCAGGTTTCTGAGTTTGATCCAGTAAAAATTGCAAAGCCCACACGTAAAGAGACTGCTACCAGTCCATCGCAGAACTCGGTAGCTGCTAGCGACGCTGAGCTTATGCAAAATGGAATGAACATTAGCGCTCCAGTAGAGACAACTGTTGGTTCTGTTGCCAAGGTGCCGCCTGTTCGTAGCACCGTAGTTTGGAGCAACACTGCGGGAAGTGTTTCAGGCGGTGGATTAATTGCCGCCTATTGCTGTACAGGGGCTTCGTCTACCGTGATGGCAAATAAATCTGTCAGCACTGGCAAACATTATTGGGAGTTAACCTTGTCGGTGAGCCCCGGACATGATCATCCTGATACATGGACTAACGCCGGTGTTACAGCGCAGGAAACGCCGGCATTGCAATCAGTACAGGTACGGAGTTCGATTCCAACCAATGGAGTTGCGGATTCTTCGTCGGCAAGCGTCATCAAATGGGGTCAGAAACAAAATTTCAAGAATGGTGATGTTTTCATGTTTGCCCTGGATGCTGACAGTGGAAATCTGTATTTCGGCGTAAATGGGCGATGGCTGAATGGTGAGCCCGGCGGGCAAGGAGGGGCCTCGCTTAAGAGAGGGGTATCCGGTTTTTCCCCCTTTGTAACGGTGTCTGCCTCCTCCAATAAAAGCTCGCCAGAGGGCGACCGTTGGATTGCAAATTTTGGAGGGGCGCGATTCAAATATGCTTTGCCTTCGGCTTTTGGCGCCTATGGGGCACAGATGGCTGCGGTCCCAGCCGTTCAAACTATCGGTACAAAACGGGACGCGTCGGGGTCGCCGATGAACCGTGTCTACGAGAACGAATTTGTGCTCGATGGACAAGTGATTCCGCTTCCGCCAGGAAAATGGGTTGGTTTGGCATTTTTCAGAGGGCAGGGTGGATCTGCCCGCGGTGATAGTGCTGTCTTGGGTAAGGTGGTCAATAACGAGGTTGTAGGTTTGGTTGCCGTGAACGCGAGATCTGCCACATATGCGGGTAGCGGATACCCAGTCTTCGATGCCTGTGATCGAACGGATTACGTGCACATTGTTCGGGATGCCAATGAGGCTTCAGGGTTACAGCGATGCTGGTGGATTAATCATGCAACTCAAATTTGGGAGCAACCGATTTTTCGAGCCGCTAGAACAGCGCTTGATGAGCGAGGTGTTGCGATTCCCGAGGTGCTAATGAATGTGGGGTTCCGGCGAGCCAGTGCGACAGGGTTTGCAACGACCTTTTATTACTCAAATCCGTATGAAGTAGGTATTCGGAGTCAGGTGCTGCCATGGTCGCAAAGTGAGTGGCATAAGAGCCGAATTTCTGACGATCAAAAACGGGCAGAGTATGTCAACGGATTGAAGGCATGGGGAAATAGTTGGGCGCCCGTATTTTATGCGTTGGGCAACAAATAGCTTTCAGTATGTGTTCTAGGGGCAGTAGATGCGACGAACTGCTCCTACAATGTTTGCGTTCAAGCATGCCCGCTGTTTCCAAAAGGGCTTCTGACTACAGGAACTCAGAAGAAGAACGGCGCGACGAGGATGCCGGCAAGCAGCGCGGCGATGATGGCCAGCAGGGTGTTCTGCCGGCGCTGGCCGGCGGCGATCCGGGCGAGGAAGGGCGAGAGGTCGGGTGCGGCCGGGTGCGACAGCGCCTGATGCACGAGGCGCGGCAGCTGCGGCAGGGTGTGCGCCCAGTTCGGGGCTTCGAGCTCGATCGCCTTCTTCAGGCCGCGCAGGCCGACCTGTTCGCTCATCCAGCGTTCGAGGAAGGGCTTGGCGGTTTTCCACAGATCGAGGTCCGGGTCGAGCTGGCGGCCGAGGCCCTCGATGTTGAGCAGCGTCTTCTGCAGCATCACCAGCTGCGGCTGGATCTCGACGTTGAAGCGGCGCGAGGTCTGGAACAGGCGCAGCAGCACCTTGCCGAAGGAAATTTCCTTCAGCGGCCGGTCGAAGATCGGCTCGCAGACGGCGCGGATGGCAGCCTCGAATTCATCCTCGCGCGTGTCGGCAGGCGCCCAGCCGGCCTCGATGTGGGCCTGCGCGACGCGCTTGTAATCGCGCTGGAAGAAGGCGAGGAAGTTCTGCGCCAGATAGTTCTTGTCGGTATCGGTGAGCGTGCCGACGATGCCGAAGTCGAGCGCGATGTAGCGACCATGCTTCTCGCCCTCGGTGGCGACGAAGATGTTGCCGGGGTGCATGTCGGCGTGGAAGAAACCGTCGCGGAAGACCTGCGTGAAGAAGATCTCGACCCCCGCGACCGAGAGCGCCTTGAGGTCGACGCCAGCGGCGACGAGGGCATCCTTCTGGCTGATCGGGATGCCGCGCATGCGCTCCATGACCATCACCGAGGGCGTGCACCAGTCCCAATGCACTTCCGGCACGACGAGCAGCGTCGAGCCCTCGAAGTTGCGGCGCAGCTGCGAGCAGTTGGAGGCCTCGCGCATCAGGTCCAGTTCATCGCGCAGGTACTTGGCGAACTCGGCAACCACCTCGCGCGGCTTCAGCCGCTTGCCGTCGGACCAGAGCTTTTCGATCAGGCCGGCGAGGGTGTCCATCAGCGCCAGGTCGTGGTCGATGACGTCGCGCATGTTGGGGCGCAGGATCTTGACGGCTACTTCGCGGCCCCCGTCCTCCACCCGGAGCTTCGCCAGATGTACCTGCGCCACCGATGCGCTGGCCACGGGGGTCGGGTCGAATTCGGCGAACACCTCGGAAGCCGGCTTGCCGTAGGCCTTCTCGATCTCGGCGAGGGCGTCGGCGGACGGGAAGGGGGGGACGCGGTCCTGCAGTTTGGCGAGTTCGTCGGCGATGTCCGGCGGCATCAGGTCGCGCCGCGTCGACAGTACCTGGCCGAACTTGACGAAGATCGGCCCGAGCGCTTCCAAGGCCTTGCGCAGGCGGACGGCGCGTGGTTCGTCGAAGCGCCGCCAGAAATGCGCTGCGCGCGACAAAGCCGCCAGCCGGCCCGAAGGTTCGTGCTCGAGCACCATCTCGTCGAGCCCGTAGCGGCTGGAGACGGCAAGAATCTTGGCGAGACGGAAAATGCGCATGAATATGCGGCGACAAGGGCCTGAAAAGCGCGAGTTTATCGCGAAACCGCACCGCGACGGCAGTGACGGCAGCGCCCGGTCGATCGCGCACCCTGGCCGGCCGTGCGCGGGACGCAGGGTGTCCGAGGGAACCTGTCGCCGAAGGCGGTGTCCATGGAAAGCTTCCCGAACGCGGGAAAATTCGGACAACTATTGAGGTTCCCGCGATGAATGACAGCCATTTCGGCTTCGATCCGGTCATCGAGACCGGCGACGATACGCCGCGCATGCGTGCCGATGTCGCCACGCATCAGGGCGTCGCGCATATCCAACTGCGCGGGGATTTCACCTATCCCTCGCGTCAGTCCATTGCCTCATTGCATCGGCCGTTACTGCAGGATGATGCCGTCTGTGTCCTTCATCTCGATCTTGCCGCGGTGACCACGATCGACAATGCCGGCCTCGGCATGCTGCTGCTGATGCACGACCGGGCCCGGCAGGCCAGGAAATGGCTGGTGCTCAGCAATGCGGCAGGGAGCGTTAAAGCGCTGTTCGCCATGACCGACATGTCGCGGCGCGTGCTGATGGTACCGGTGGGCGGTCGTCTGGAAGATCTCTGGCATCGCCACTAGCCGCGGTGATGCTCGACGTAGTGCTTGAGCACCATCTTCAGCATTGCCACGCGTTCGCTCCGGCCCTCTTCCTCCGCCAGCCGGATGTCGTCGCGGATCATCGCCTTCACGCGCTTCTCGCCAGTATGTGTATGGATCAGGTAGTTGCCCATCTCCAGTGCGATCATTTCCGGAACATGTTCGTGTTGTGCGATGGCGTCGATTTCGTCTTCGGTCAGTTCGGAGAGTTCAACACAGTCGGTCCATGTCAACATGGCAGCCTCCCTTTGTTTTAAACGCGCTACTTTCAGTAAAGCACTTTTGTGCGAGGCAGCAAGGAATACTTGCCGTTGCGGCCGGGTTGACTCGGCAACACGCTGAATATGTGCGCGTTTCCGAAGCAGAATGGCACTGCGGAAGCGCGTATAATCGGCGCTTCCGCAATTTCTGCCCTTGCCAGCGCTTCTTCAGTTCATGACCCAGGATATTCGTACCCATATCGCCGACCTCTTGCGCGTGGCACTGAAAAGCCTCGCACCGGAGGCGGCTGATACCCCTATCGTGCTCGATCGTCCCAAGCAGGCATCGCACGGGGATTTCGCCAGCAACCTCGCGCTGCAGATCGCCAAGCCGCTCAAGCGCGCGCCACGCGATGTCGCCGCGCTGCTCGTTTCCGAAATTCCGGCCTCGCCGTGGGTGGAGAAGACGGAGATCGCCGGCCCCGGCTTCATCAATTTCACGCTGAAGGCGTCGGCAAAGCTCCGGATCGTCGGCGATGCGCTCGCCGCCGGTGCCGATTTCGGTCGCGCAAGAGTGGGCGGGAAGCAGAAGATCCAGGTCGAGTTCGTCTCCGCCAACCCGACCGGGCCGCTGCACGTCGGCCATGGCCGCGGCGCCGCCTACGGTGCCTCGCTCTCGAGCCTGCTGTCGTTTGCCGGCTGGGACGTGACCCGCGAATACTATGTGAATGACGCCGGTCGGCAGATGGACATCCTCGGCCTCTCCACCTGGCTGCGCTACCTCGAATTCTTCAACGAGCACGTTCCCTTCCCGCCGAACGGCTATCAGGGCGACTACGTGCGCGGCATGGCCAAGCAACTGCAACTGGCGCATCGCGACAAATATGTACGCAAGGCCGCCGAAATACTGGCCGGAACCCCGGGCCTGCCCGATCCAGCCCGCGCCGATGACGAAGCCAAGAGCCAGCGCGAGCTGCACCTCGACGCGCTGATCGCCAACGCCAAGACGCTGCTCGCAGAGGACTGGCCGTACGTTCACGCGCATGCGCTGAACGAACAGCTGGCCGACTGCCGCGACGACCTCGAAGAGTTCGGCGTCCATTTCGAGGTCTGGTTCTCGGAGAAGGCACTCTACGACACCGGGCTGGTCGCCCGCGTCGTCGAGAAACTTGAGCACGCCGGCCACATCTACGTGCAGGACGGTGCCAAGTGGTTCCGCTCGACCGCCTTCGGCGACGAGAAGGACCGCGTCGTGCAGCGCGAGAACGGCCTCTACACCTACTTCGCCTCCGATATCGCCTATCACCTGAACAAGTTCGAGCGCGGCTTCGACAAGGTCATCAACATCTGGGGGGCCGACCACCACGGCTACATCCCGCGCGTCAGCGGCGCACTCAAGGCGCTGGCGCTGGATGCCGACAGGCTGCACGTGGCGCTGGTCCAGTTCGCAGTGCTTTACCGCAACGGCCAGAAGGCCTCGATGTCGACGCGCTCCGGCGAGTTCGTGACGCTGCGCGACCTGCGCCGGGAAGTCGGCAACGACGCCTGCCGCTTCTTCTACGTGCTGCGCAAATCCGACCAGCACCTCGATTTCGATCTCGATCTTGCCAAGAGCCAGTCGAACGAGAATCCGGTCTATTACATCCAGTACGCCCATGCCCGCATCTGTTCGGTGCTGAATGCCTGGACGGAAGCCGGCGGCGACGTGGCCGAACTGGGTGCAGCCGATTTTTCGCGCCTCGACAACCCGCGCGAACTGGCGATCGCCGCCAAGCTGGCCGAATTCCCGGAGATCATCGTTGCGGCGGTAGCCGACCTGGCGCCGCATGCGGTTGCCTTCTACCTCAAGGATCTCGCGGCTGAATTCCACAGCTGGTACAACGCCGAGCGCATGCTGGTCGATGACGCTGCGCTCAAGGATGCACGTGTCGCCTTGGCGGCTGCCGTGCGCCAGACGATCCGGAATGGCATGGCCTTGCTCGGCGTGTCGTGCCCCGAGTCGATGTAAGCCCCCGCTAACGCAAGGAACCTGCAGCCCATGAGTCGTGACCTGAAACCCAAACGCGCCGCAGCGAAGAAGAAGTCGGCTGGCGGCACGCTGATCGGCCTCTTCATCGGCCTCGTTTTCGGCATTGTCGGTGCCGCGGCGGTGGTCTGGTACATCAACAAGATGCCGACACCGTTCAGCAAGCAGGCGACCCCGCCGACGCCAGCGGGCGAGAAGGATCCCGTAAAGCCGGCCCAGGGTGCGCCGGCAAACACCAACACCGGCCCGGCGCCCCTGCCCGGCAAGCCGGGGGACCCGATTCCCGAGAAACGCTTCCAGTTCTACGACATCCTGCCCGGCAAGGCCGAGGCCAAGGTCGATCCCGCTGCGCCAGCGAAGCCCGACGCCAAGGAGAGCAAGGACGGCAAGGAGAAAGAGCAACCGAAGGAGTCGATCTTCCTCCAGGCCGGTTCGTTCCAAAATGCCGGTGACGCTGACAACCAGAAGGCGCGTCTTGCGTTACTCGGCATGGAGGCTTCGATCCAGCAGGTGATGGTGCAGGACAAGACCTGGTTCCGCGTGCGCCTTGGCCCCTACGCCAGGATCGAGGAAGTGAACAAGGTACGTTCCGAACTGGCCAAGCAGGGTATTGAAGCCGCCCTCGTCAAGAAAGACTAAGGAGATCCCCACATGCAAAAGCGCAATTTTCTGTCCGCCTTTGTCGCCCTCGCTGCCGGCCTGCTGATCAGTGCTTCGGCGCAGGCACAGCTGACGCTGGGCCGCGATTACGTCAACATCGAGCCGCCGCAGCCCACCGACAACCCGGCGAAGATCGAGATCGTCGAGTTCTTCTCCTACGGCTGTCCCCACTGCAACGACTTCCATCCGCTGATCAGCAAGTGGGCATCGAAGCTGCCGGCCGATGTCAGCTTCAGGCGTGTGCCGGTCTCCTTCGGCCGCGCGCAGTGGGCCAATATCGGCAAGCTGTACTACGCGGCCGAAGCAATCGGCGAACTGGGCAAGCTCGACAACGCCGCCTTTCACGCGATCCACGTCAAGAGCATCAAGCTCTACGACGACAACACGATCACCGAGTGGGCCGCACAGCAGGGCGTAGACAAGGCGAAGTTCGGCGAGGCCTACAAGTCCTTCGGGGTCGCCAGCAAGATGCAGCGTGCCGACCAGATGGCTGCGGCCTACAAGATCCAGGGCGTGCCCGCGATCGCCGTCGATGGCCGCTATCTGGTCGTAGGCAAGGAAGTGAAGAGCTACGAGGATCTGCTGACGCTGGCCGACCAGTTGATCGGCAAGGTGCGCACGGAACGGAGCAAGAAGAAGTAAGTCGTGACGCTTGTCGCGCAACCCCCGCAAACCCGCAGCCCGCTGCGGGTTTTTCTTACCGGCGCCTCCAGCGGCATCGGTGCTGCATTGGCGCGATACTATGCCGGCCAGGGCGCCGTGGTCGGCCTGGTGGCGCGGCGGGACGAGGAATTGCAGGCGCTTGCCCGGGAGTTGCGGGCGCTCGGTGGCGAGGCCAGCGTCCATGCGCTCGATGTGACCGACGCTGCTGCATTGGCACAGGCAGCCGAAACATTCATCGATCGCCATGGCGTGCCTGACATCGTGATTGCCAACGCCGGTGTTTCTGCGGGCACGCTGACGGAGTGCGGCGCGGATGTCGCGGTCTTCCGCCGTGTCATGGATATCAACGTGATGGGCATGGTGCACACTTTCGCACCGTTCATCCGATCGATGCGCGAGACCGGCGGTACCGCTGCCGTGAGCAGGCGCCGCCTCGTCGGCATCGCCTCGGTGGCCGGCATTCGTGGTCTGCCCGGCGCCGAGGCCTACAGCGCCTCGAAGGCCGCGGCGATCAGCTATCTTGAAAGCCTGCGTCTGGAGATGGCGCCGGCCGGCTTGCGCGTGGTGACCATCGCCCCCGGCTACATCGCAACGCCGATGACCGCGATCAACCCTTACCGGATGCCCTTCCTGCTGCCAGCGGACGAGGCGGCACGCCGCTTTGCCGTCGCTGTCGAGCGCGGCGTCAGCTACATCGTCATCCCGTGGCAGATGGGGGTCGTTGCCAAGCTGCTGCGCCTGCTGCCGAACTGGCTTTACGACCGGTTGTTCATGAACGCGCCGCGCAAGCCGCGGCTATAATCGCGCCGCCGCGAATCCCATTTATCTGCCGGAGTCCCCGATGAAACGTCTCGTCCTTCCGTTCCTGTTCCTTGCTTCGGCCGTGCAGGCCCAGACCGCCGGTGGCATGGCGGCAGTCGAGCAATTGGGCAGCGTCAATGGGCAGGCGCTGGCCTGCAAGCAGGTGGCTTTGTCGTCGCAGGCACGCAGTGCGCTGATCGCCGTGGCACCGAAGACGCGCGAGGTCGGGGAGGCCTTTGAGGCCGCCACCAACAAGGCGTTTCTCGCGCCGGGTGGCTGTGGCGACCGCAAGCGCCTGGCGGCCGAGGTCGATGCCGCGATCGTCGCGCTGCGTCTTGCCTATCCGGCAACCCGCCACGACACCGCGGCCTCGCCGCCGCCTGCGGCCGAGATCGTGACCCGCTATCTGCTGCAGGATGTCGCCGGCCGTGCGGTATCGGACCAGGATTTTCGCGGACGCTTCCAGCTGCTGACATTCGGCTATACCTCGTGCCCGGATGTCTGCCCGACGACGCTGCTGGAAATGGCGGCCGTACTCAAGAATCTCGGGGCCGATGCGAAGCGTGTGCAGCCGCTGTTCATCACGGTCGATCCCGAGCGGGATTCGCCGGCGGTACTCAAGACCTATGTAAACAACTTCGACTCGCGCATCGTCGCCCTGTCCGGCTCGCCGGAACTGATCCGCAAGGTGGCCGACAATTACAAGGTGCGCTACGAGAAGGTGCGCGACCCCGGTGCTGCACCGGAACACTATGTCGTTGACCACACGGCCGGTATGTACCTGCTCGGGCCCGATGGCCGTTTCCTGGCCAAGTTCGCCTACGCGATGCCGGTCGCGGAACTGACCCGGCGCATCAGCGAATACCTGAAGACTGCGCCGTAGCCCGGCACCCGGCAGCCTGCTATTGGGCGTTCGGATTGACCGTGGCGACGACGGTGTTTCCGTTGCCGAGGTATTCGAGGCTGCTGAAACTGGTGCGCTGCGCCATCGCGATGCCACGACCGTTCGGGTCGAAGACGCGCGACGGGTCGAAGTCGAGATAGCGCTGCCATTCGAAGCCGTTGCCTTCGTCGCTGATCGTGAAGCGCAGGCAGTCACCTTCCCGTTCGAAACGGACACGCGCCTGTCGGTCCCGGAACTGCGGCAATAGCAGCCGCCGCTCGATCTCCGGACGCCAGTCGTTCTCCATCAGCAGCATGGTCTTTTCCCGGTAACTGATACCGAGGTTTCCGTGTTCGACGGCGTTGATCATCAACTCGGTCAGCCCGAAGACGACACCCTGCGGATTCGGGCAGAACTCGGCGAGAAGTTGCGCCAGTTCGTTCGCCTCGTCGAGCGTGCGGAAGCTGAACTCGACTCGCGTCAGTTGCTGGAAGGCTTTCTCCAGGCAGTCGGCGCGTGAGCGCGCGGTTCGCAGGGCGTGGCGATCGCCGATTGCGGCGCGCACGACGGCGCACAGCGTCTCCGGTTCGTAAGGCTTGGTCAGGTAGTAATACGCCCCTGCGGCAAGCCCTTCCCGTACCTGGTCGGGTGCGGCGGCGGCCGTCTGCATGATCACCGGCACATCGGAAAAACGGGCGTCACCCTTCATCCTGCGCAGCAGTGCCATGCCGTCGAGGATCGGCATCATGCGATCGAGGATGACCAGATCGTATCCCGGGCGTGCTGCCTCAAGTGCCGACCAGGCGCTTTCCCCTTCGGCAGCGGTATCGAGGACGTAGCTCGGTTCCTCGCAGAGATACTCCTCGATGATCGCGAGGTTCAATGGCTCGTCGTCGACGACCAGGATGCGAGTCTGGCTCATGGGTTTCCTCCTTCTTCGATTGTCGGCGGATCGCTCGGCAGCACGAACGTGAAGCAGGCACCCCCTTCCGGCGCATTGCTGGCGGAGATGTGGCCGTGGTGCCGGGATATGATTTCCCGGCAGATCGCCAGGCCGAGCCCGGTGCCGCCGGCGCCGGTGCTGGTGCCGCTACTCTGGACGAACTTGTCGAAAATCGCTTCTTCCTCTCCCGCCGGAATGCCCGGCCCGGCATCGATCACCGTCACCCGCCAGCCGGGTGAGCCGTGGGCGTCGGACGCATCCGGCATCATTTCGATCGCTGCCCAGTTTATCCTGATCACACTGTCGGCAGCCGTGAACTTGATGGCATTTCCGATCAGGTTCGTCATCACCTGCAGCAGGCGTTCCCGGTCGGCAGACAGTGGCGCCACGTCACTTCCCTCGATCAGCAGGCGGATGCCGCGGCCGGCGGCGAGCGCCGAAAGCTGGGACACCGCCTCGCGGGAGATTGTCGCCAGATCGGTCGAGGAATAGTTCATGTGCATGTGGCCGGATTCGAGCTTGGAAAGGTCGAGCAGGTCGTTGAGCAGGGACAGGAGCCGGTTGCCGCTGTCGGCGATGTGGGTGAAATATTCCTGCACCTTCTCCTTCGGCAGGCTGGCGGCGCGCGTCTGGCCAAGCCGGGCGAACGACAGGACGCCGTGCATCGGGGTGCGCAGCTCGTGCGACATATTGGCGAGGAATTCCGACTTGGCGCGGTTGGCGCGTTCCGCCTCGTCTCGCGCGTGGACCAGTGCGACGGTGCGGGCTTCCACCAGTTCCTGGAGGTGCTCGTGGTGCTGGCGTAGTTCGAGCTCGAATTCCTTTTCCTGTGTGATGTCCCAGTGCGTACCGACGACGCCGGTGAGGGTGCCGTCGACGCCGTGCTCGGCGACGGCGTAGGCGCGAAACCAGCGCCGTGACCCGTCGGGCAGTCGTGCGGCGAAATCGAGGTGGTGTGCGCCCTTGCCCTCGTACACCTCGACGATACGCTTGAGTGCCTCCTGTACGTCCTCAAGCGCCAGGCTCATGGCCCAGACCTTGTACGGATTCGGATAGGCCTCTCGCGAGGCATGGTAGTGCCGGTAGACCAGATCGTCCCAGTACAGCCGCTCATCCTCGGCGACCCAGCGCCAGATGCCGATGCCAGCGCCCTCGGTGGCGATCCGAAGCTGCTTGCTCAGCGTCGCGAATCGCTCTTCCTCTTCCCGCCGCGCCGTGATGTCGCGGCCCGTGCCGCGGTAGCCGAGGAAGGCTCCATCCGGCGCGAAGAGCGGCTTTCCGGAGACGCTGAACCAGCGCACTTCGCCGCTCACGTCGTTACGGATGCGGTACTCGAAGTTGCTGAACGGACGACGGGCGGCAAGGTCGGCGCGGTGTTGCGCCCAGACTTCTTCCGGAAGGTCGATCGGCAGTTCCCAGCGTGTCGAGCCGATGATGGTGTTCGGCGCATAGCTGCTTTTCCCCAGCGAGGTGTGTTCGGTAAAACGCAACTGCGCATCCTGTTCCCAGATCCAGTCGGACGCGATCGCGGCCAGTTCGCGGAAGCGGGCCTCGCTTGCCTCGAGGGCCGCGGTTGCGCGCCGGATGCTTGCCAGGTAGATCCGGTACAGGGGAAAGAAGAGCCCGAGCCCGAGCAGGGCGCTGATCAGGGCCACGCCACTACTGCGCCAGAGCGCCGGCTGCAGCGAGCCCTCGACCGTGACCGTACCTGTCGTCGTGCCACTTTCCATGAAGTCGGCCGAGGCAGCCAGCGTCGGCCAGGCCTGCGCGTTCCCCAATGCCAGCAGCGACGAGCCGGAGTCGTCCATGATGACTGAGCGGTGTGCGAAGTTCCGCACATCGATGACGGCCGCCCCGAGCCCTTCCGTGTCATGGCGCCAGCGGCCCGGATCGCGCGCGACGACGCGTGTCAGCAACGAGGACTGGGCGCGGGCCTCGGTGCTCAGCACCTCGCCGAGGCTGGCATACTCCATCAGCAGGTAGGCCAGCGGCGGCGCGATTGCGACCACGGTCGCGGCTAGCATCCCCATGCGCAGTGCCGGTCGTGTGAGGCCGGAGATTCCGGCGGTGCGTACCGTATCCATCACGTCTGCACCGGGATCAAATCAGGTGGGTGGCGGCGCCGTGCCGGATCCGGAGTGTCCTCCACTACTGCGCAGGCGACGCACCGCGACGCTGCCGCAGAGATGCGGTGCGGCAGGGCAAAAACGGCCGGCAGGAGGGGCTGGCGCATGCGGAGACGGACGGGATCAGCGATGGGCCCAGTATATATGCTCCTGTCGTTGTCCGCTGCCGTTTGACGCATATCAAGGGGGGGGCAGGGCGCGGTCGCTAGACTTGACGCCTTCCAGCGTCCTCACCCGTGCCCCATGAACCGTAACGACCTGCCGGATCTGGTCTGCCCCGCTGGCAGCCTGCCCGCCCTGAAAGCCGCCGTCGACAACGGTGCCGACGCGGTCTATCTCGGCTACAAGAACGATACCAACGCCCGCAACTTCGCCGGGCTCAATTTCGACCAGAAGACGATGGTCGAAGGCATCCGCTACGCCCACGCGAAGGGCTGCGAGGTGCTGATGGCGATCAATACCTTCCCGCAGGCGGGCCGCGTCGCCGACTGGCGGGCAGCGGTCGATGGCGCCGCCGAACTTGGGGTCGATGCGATCATCCTCGCCGATGTCGGCCTGCTCGATTACGCCCGCAACCGCTATCCGCAGCAGCGCCTGCATCTTTCGGTCCAGGGTTCGGCGACCAGCTACGAGGCGATCAACTTCGCGCACCGCGAGTTCGGTGTGCTGCGTGCCGTGCTGCCGCGCGTGCTGACGCTGGCGCAGGTCGAACACGTGATCAGGAATACGCCGGTCGAGATCGAGGTCTTCGGCTTCGGCAGCCTGTGTGTGATGAACGAGGGGCGTTGCTGGCTCTCGTCCTATGCCTGCGGCGAATCGCCGAATACCGTCGGTGCCTGCTCGCCGGCGAAGTACGTCAAGTGGGACAAGAAGCCGGGGCAGATGGATACGCGCCTCAATGGCATCCTCATCGACCGCTTCGCCGACGACGAGCCGGCCGGCTACCCGACCCTCTGCAAGGGCCGCTTCGAGGTGCAGGGCGAGACCTACTACGCGCTGGAAGAGCCGACCAGCCTGAACGTGCTGGAAATACTGCCCGAGATCATCAAGATCGGCGTCAAGGCGATCAAGGTCGAGGGCCGCCAGCGCAGCCCGGCCTATGTGACGCAGGTGACGCGCACGCTGCGCGCGGCGCTCGATGCGTTGGCCAGCGAAAACGAGCGCTACCACGTCAAGCCGACCTGGCAGGCCGAACTCGCCAAAGTCTCGGAAGGCAACCAGGCGACGCTGGGAGCGTATAACCGTCCCTGGAGATAGGTGTGGCGCCGAACTTTGCCGCGCACGGCGCGCATTGCTTCCAGTGGTTCGGCGAGGTGCTCTACGTCCGCATATTCGGCGTGCTGAATATCGAAGAGGTGGATGAATTCTTTGCCGGCCTGAAGAACGCCGTTGCCGAACGGGGCTTGTCGCGCTGGGGGCGGGTCGTTGATCTTCGCCGGTGGGAAGGCATCACCCCCGACGGCAAGGCGGCTTATGCCGCGATCTCGGACTGGTACCCCGAGGCCGGAGCGGTGGCGCATGTACAGATCTACCCGTCCGATTTCGTGCAGTCGATGGCCGACACCATCAACCGCAGCGTTGCCCGGGTCGGGCCGGTGAAGCAGTGTGCCAGTGTTGAGGAAGGGCTCGAATGGCTGAAAACCTTCGGGCTGAGGATTGAAGATTGAAGAACGGAGAATCCTGATGCGCCTTGCGCTCGGACCCTTGCTGTATTTCTGGCCGAAACACGAAGTCATGGAGTTTTACGCCGAGATGGCGCAGAACGAGGCGATCGACATCGTCTATGTCGGTGAAGTCGTCTGCTCGCGCCGCCAGCAGTTGCGTACCGCCGACTGGATCGGCCTTGCCCGCGACCTGACCGACGCCGGCAAGGAGGTGGTCGTCTCGGCACAGGCCCTGCTCGAATCGGAAAGTGACCTGAAGGCGATGCGTCGCCTGATCGACGAAGCCGGCTGCAGCGTCGAGGCGAACGACCTCGGCGCGGTGAACCTGGTGCAGGGCAAGCTGCCCTTCGTCGCCGGGCCGCACCTCAACATCTACAACGAGTCGACGCTGGCGACCTACGCCCGCTACGGCCTGAAGCGCTGGGTGCCGCCGCTGGAGGCGACGCGAGCGCTGGTCGAGACGCTGCACGGGACACGGCCGGACGGAGTGGAGACCGAAGTCTTCGTCTTCGGCAAGCTGCCGCTGGCTTTCTCGGCACGCTGTTTCACGGCGCGCCACTACAACCTGAACAAGGACGACTGCCAGTTCAAGTGCCTCGACCATCCGGAAGGGATGACGCTGAAGACGCGCGAGGGGCAGAGTTTCCTCTGCATCAACGGCATCCAGACGATGTCGGCGCAGAGCTACAATCTTCTTGCCGAGGTGCCGACGATGCGCGAGATGGGCATCGACATCCTGCGCATCAGCCCGCAACCGACCTATACTGCCGAGATCGTCGCCGCCTTCGATGCGGCGCGTAACGGCCGGCCGGCGGCGGCCAATGCGGCCTGGAATCCGGAGGGACTCGTCGACGGCTACTGGTTCGGCGATGCCGGCATCGCCCAACGCCACACGCAGGCCGTAACCGAACTGCAAGGAGCATGACCATGAATCAGGGGTTCACGATTCCCAAATTCCAGCTGCCGGGCTTTGTCGCCCGCATCGGCGAGAAGCTGCCGCAATGGCCGCATGCGGTGGCGCTGACGGCAGCACTCAATGCTGCCGCAAAACTGAACCTGCTGCCGGAAGACAGCCTCGAAAAGCTCGATGGCAAGACCTTCGTGGTCCAGGTCTACGACACGGGCGGCCTGGCCGCCTTCACTTATCGCGGCGGATTCTTTCGGCCGCTGTTCGCGATTCCGGAAACGCCTGACCTGGCCTTCCGCGCCAACCTTTCAGCTTTCCTGCAGGTGGCTTCGCGCCAGGAAGATCCGGACACGCTGTTCTTCAACCGCGAACTGTCGATCGAGGGCGATACCGAACTCGGGCTGGTGGTGAAGAACATGCTCGATGCGGTGGATGTGACGCAACTGCGCTCGCAGGTGCGTTTGCCCCAACTTCCCCGCCTCCCGCTGCAGCTTCCGTTCGGCCACCGCTGAAGGGTGGGCGGCGGTCGCGCTCAGTTCGCGCCGCTGTTCAGGAAGCGCTGGAAGTCGTCCATCTGGATGATGCTGACTTCCGGGATTTCGTTGGCGGGAGCAAGCAGGTCGTTGATCTGCCGGTATTCGAACCAGTAGAACTCACGGATCACGTCAAAGACGAGGACGCCCTCCGGGGCGAGTGCTTCCTCGACCTCGGCAACCACCCGCTTGGCCCTGGCGGTTGTCGTTTCTCCATCCATGTCGGCGAGGAATATCCGGTAGTGACGCGAGAAGCCGGCGCTCTCCATCCTGAGGACAATTTCGTCCCAAACAGCCCGACAAACCTGCACGCTGTGGTGCTCGTAGTCGAGATTGATGATGACGGCGCTTTTCATCGCGGCCCCTCCGGAATCAATAACTTACTATAGCAAAGCGGCTCGTTTCCGGATCGACCGCTCATCCCGTCCAGCGTACCGACGATCACACGGGAACCGGGTCGGATTTCAGTCCTCGCTCCCTGCCGGCTTTTGCTTTCCCTGCCCGAGAAGATCCATGAGCCCGGAAAAAGGGCGTGCGGTTGCTCGACCGTGAAGTGCCTGGCGGTCGTCCATTCCCGCCGCCCGCGCCGCCTCGGCATCGAGTTCACGGGCATGCTCGTTGTCATGGCAGTAGAGGCAGAGCAGTTCCCAGTTACT
>WBZP01002046.1_pt1 | contig 23808 bp, 19 predicted proteins | sample 5204301 | NCBI WGS metagenome assembly WBZP01 (sample SAMN12412401, study PRJNA552823) | activated sludge metagenome | isolation source: activated sludge from nitrification reactor of wastewater treatment plant... | place: USA: Pennsylvania | collected 2017 | reverse complement strand
CGCGCAATATGAGTCATCCCAGATGCTTCATATTGCGCAGGTGATCCGCAGTCCAGAGACCTTCAATAAGAGGCATGTGATCTGCTTCATATGGAAGGGCAGAAGACCAATAAGAGGCATTTTGTATGACTCTTATTGGATCGCTTGCTGCGTCGCGGACTAGAACGGAATCTTGCCGGTGGCGATGTCTTTCCACATCACCCAGTCGCCCATGAAGCTGTAGAGCGGGAACTTGAACGTCGCCGGACGGTTCTTTTCAAAGAAGAAGTGACCGACCCAGGCCAGGCCGTAGCCAACCGCCAGACCGGCGAGGAGCCGCGACGGCTTGCGCGAGACAAGCGCTGACACGCCAAGGACCAGGCCGATGCTGCTGCCGATAAAGTGCAGGCGACGGCAGGTCTGGTCCGAGTGCTGCGAGAGATAGAACGGGTAAAACGCTTCGAAGCTGTCAAAGTGGGTGGGCGTTTCCATCGGGGGCCATGGTAGCTGCGTTGCGCGCGACTTGGAACCCCACCCCGGTGGAGTGCGCGATTTCCATAGACGTTTTGGCCCCGCATGCCGTAACTAAGCGCTGCCGTGGAACCAGAAAGCCTGCTCGCCAAAGAAATCGCCCGGGAAGTCGACCGTCGGCGAACGTTTGCAATCATCAGCCATCCCGACGCTGGCAAGACGACGCTGACCGAAAAGCTGCTGCTGTTTGGTGGCGCGATTCAGATGGCCGGGGCGGTGAAGGCTCGCAAGGCGGCGCGACATGCGCGCAGCGACTTTTTGGCGATCGAGCGAGAGCGCGGAATCTCGGTCAGCTCGTCGGTGATGAAGTTCAACTATCAGGACATCGAGGTCAACCTCCTCGATACGCCGGGCCACCAGGACTTTTCCGAAGACACGTATCGCGTGCTGACGGCGGTCGATTCGGCGCTGATGGTGATTGATAGCGCCAAAGGCGTTGAGACGCAGACGCGCAAGCTGATGGAAGTCTGTCGGCTGCGCGATACGCCGATCATCACGTTTATCAACAAGCTCGATCGAGAAGGCCGCGAGCCGTTCGATCTGCTGTCGGACATTGAGTCGAGCCTGAAGATTGAGTGCGCGCCGATGACGTGGCCGATTGGCATGGGCAAGCGCTTCAAAGGCACGTTCAACCTGTTCCGCAACGAGCTGCGGCTGTTTTCAGGAACGGGATCGGAGCGGGTGCAAGACGCGGTGGTCTATCACGATCCGAGTGATCCGGCGCTCGACGAAGCGCTGGGATCGCAAGTGGAGCACCTTCGCACCGACCTGGAGCTGCTGCAAGGCGCGGGCACTCCGTTTGACAAGGAAGCGTACCTGGCGGGCAAGCTGACGCCGGTGTTCTTCGGGAGCGCGGTGAACAACTTCGGTGTCGCAGAGCTTCTCGATGCGCTGCTTCAGTTTGCGCCGCAGCCTCGGGCTCGGGCAGCGACGACGCGGCTTGTGTCTCCGTACGAGACGCCGTTTTCGGGTGTGGTGTTCAAGATCCAAGCGAACATGGACCCGCAGCATCGGGATCGGATTGCGTTTCTGCGGATCTGCTCGGGGAAGTTTACGCGCGGCATGAAGGTGCGACACCACCGCATCGGCAAAGACGTGCAGATCCAAAACGCGACGATCTTTATGGCGCAGGATCGCTCGGGCGTCGAAGAAGCGTTTCCCGGCGACGTGATCGGCATTCACAACCACGGAACGATCAAGATCGGCGACACGATGAGCGACAAAGAGCCGCTCAAGTTCGTGGGGATTCCCAACTTTGCGCCAGAGCACTTCCGTCGCGTACGACTGCTGAATCCGCTCAAGAGCAAGCAGCTGGAAAAGGGACTTCTGCACCTGGCGGAAGAGGGCGCGGTGCAGCTGTTTCGTCCGCTGCGCAACAATGACTACATCTTGGGCGCCGTCGGTGTGCTCCAGTTTGAAGTGACGATTGCGCGGCTTGGGGACGAATACGGTGTGGAAGCCAGCTACGAGCCGGTCGAATACGGAGCCGCTCGCTGGGTGCGCTGCGACGACAAAAAGAAGCTGGAAGAGTTCCGTACCAAAGCGGCGTCGAACCTGGCGATCGACATCGACGGGAACCTGACGTATCTGGCGGAAAACGACTGGCGACTGAACCACACCATCGACAAGTGGCCGGGGATATCGTTTGACCGCACGCGTGAGCACGTCTAGGCAGCGTCGAATTCGGCAAATGGACTGAGCAGTCCGGCCTCGACGGTGTTACAAGCCTGCGGACAACCCGTAAGGAAAGAGGTCGTTGATGTCCGTCTGTGCTTTGAGGCTGTGGCGACGTGATCAGGCTCGCTTCTGGTGTGCGCTGGGGATGCTGCTGCTGCTGCTCGTTCCGTCGCTGGGATGGGCAGCCAAGTGTCCGAATGTTCAGATCGTGCTCGATCGCTCGTTCTCGATGGTTTCGATGGTGTCAGGCGGGGCTTCACGCTGGGACATTGCGAAGCAGTCGATCAACAGTGCGGTGGCGCTGGCGGACCCGGTGCGGCTGGCCAAGATTGGGCTTCAGACCTTTCCGGCGGGGGCTTGTGACAGTGCGCTCCAGGTTCGTCCCGACTATGGAACGAAGAGCGCGATTGAAACGAAGCTGTCGGCGCTGTCTCCGGCGGGAAGTACGCCCAGTGGAACGGCGATTCGCGACACGGTTGCGCTGACGGAGCTAAAAGACGCGACGCGCAAGCAGTACATCGTGCTTCTGACCGACGGTGTGCCAGCCTGTTCGGGTGAGCCAGACTCGGCGGCGGGGACGGTCGGAGAGATCAAGAAGGGACGGATGAGCAGTCCGTCGATTGGGACGTTTGTGGTCGGGGTGGGCGACGGATTTTCGGCGTCAGACATGAGCACGCTCGGTCTGATGGCCGACGCGGGCGGATACGCGGACCCAACCCCGCTGCGCTACTATCCAGGCAAGACAGCGTCGGAGCTGTATACCTCGATGCTGCGCATCATGCAGACGATTCAGACGGAAAACGCGGGCTGTTCCGACGTGGTTCCAGCGGATATGGCGATGCCGCCGATGGATCTGTCGGTGCCGCCGATGGATCTGCATATGCCGCCGATGGATTTGTATATGCCACCGTCAACGGATCTGTCGGTGCCGCCGATGGATCTGACGATGACGCCGATGGATCTGACGATGACGCCGATGGATTTGTATATGCCACCGTCAACGGATCTGTCGGTGCCGCCGATGGATCTGACGATGACGACGATGGATCTGACGATGACGCCGATGGATCTGACGATGGCGACGATGGATCTCAGTGGCGTGGCAACGGATATGGCGATTCCGTCGGGCAGCGACGCGGGTGTGGTCAGCAAGCTGTTCGTCGAGTGGATCAGCCCGCGTGAGATCGAGCAAGGCAAGTCAGGTCCGGCGGTGGTTCGCGGTACGGGCTTTGCGGTGGTTGCGCCGGGCGCGAGCGTGTACCTGGAAGGATCGAGCGGACTGCATGCGCTTGCGAATGTGCTCGTCGAGGATGAAAAGACCATCAAGGTCTTCGTGCCGGCGGATCTGGCGGTCGGTAGCTACGACGTGGTGGTGAAAAATCCCGACGGAGCGATTGCTCGGCTGGCGGCAGGCTTTGCGGTGACGGCGGTCGGGTCCGGTGGCTGTTCGTGTGATGTGACGGGCGGGCGATCGGTCAGCCCATCGTCGCTGTGGTGTGGGCTGTTGGCGCTTGTGCTGACGCTGCGACGGGTTAGGTCTGCGCAGCGCGTCCGTGTCGGGCGAGCAGGATAGCCAGCCCAATCGTAATCATCGCCGCCAGCAGATATGGCAGCGGCGGTGAAAAGTCGAACAGCGTGCCAGCCAGCACCGGACCGACGGCACGCGACAGCGAGTTGAGCGACTGACCGAGGCCCAAGGTTCCGCCTTGCTCGCTCTTCGAGGCTGCGCGTGACAGCAGCGTCGACAAGCTGGGATTGAGCAGGCCCTGTCCGACCGCCACCACGACGAGCGCTGTGATCGTCAGCGTCTGGGTTGGCATAAACGGCAGCGCCGCAAACGAAACGGTCAGGATCAAAAAGCCAGCAATGCCGACGGAGACTTCGCCAAAGCGCCGGGCGAGCGGACCGATGACTCCGCCTTGGATGATCGCGATGACGATGCCGATGAGCGCAAACAGTCGGCCCATCGTCTGTTCGGAAAAGCCGTAGCGAAGCTTGGCAAACAGCGCAAAGGTGGACTCCATCGCCACAAACGCCAGCGTCGCCAGCATCGTGATGAGCAGCAGCGGTCCCACCACTTTTCGGGTCAGCGCCGCGTGCAGCGACGACACCGACAGGGTCACTCGCTGGCTCTTGCCGCGCGCACTCTCGGGCAGCGACTCATGCAGCGAAAACACCGCCAAGATGAGGTTTGCGCAAGACAGCCCGGCAGCGACGAACGCGGCGGTTGAAAAGCCGAAGCGGGACAGCTCAGCACCGACGAACGGACCAAAGACAAAGCCCATGCCAATCGACGCACCGATAAGGCCCATGTACTTGGTTCGTTCAGCGGGTGTGGTTACGTCGGCGACGTAGGCTTGTGCGGTTGCGATGCTGCCGCCAAACAGTCCAGCCAGCGCGCGTGCGGCCATCAGCGTATACAGCGAGTCGGTCAGTCCCGTCGCAAGCAGCGACAGCGTCGAGCCCATCAGACACAGGAGCAGCACCGGACGACGACCCAGTCGATCCGACAGCCTTCCAAGGACCGGCGCGCCGAACAGCTGCGCGATCGAAAAGCACGCGAACAGCAGGCCGATCTGGGCTCCGTGTGCGCCAAAGCGCATCGCGTAAAACGGCAAGAGCGGCAGGATCAGCCCGAACCCGAGCAGATCCAGAAACACGGTCATGTACACGACCAGAAGCGAAGCCAGCGTCCGAGGCGGGCCTTTCGCGGAGGCGGGATCTTGTAGCTCGGTCACGGGCTTGTCTCTCGTCTGATTCAGCGTGGAGTGTGGCGCGCCGAGACTCGGCGTAGCCGCAAGCTATATACCAGAGCCATCGCGCAGGTCGGCAAGTATCCCGTGGACCGTCGGAAATTGAGCGAATCGCTCGTCGTGAGCCGTCGTGAGCCGTCGTGAGCCGTCGTGAGCCGTCACTAACCAACTTGGCGCTGATCTTCACCGAGCAGCTCGGCGAGCTTGGCCGAAATCTTGGTCGACAGCGCGTCGGGATGAGACTCTGCGGGAACGGTCAGCTCTACGCGGATATCGGAAATGCTGGAACGGATCGATCCGTTTGCGCCCTTGTATTTGCCGCTTGTTGCATCGACGGTGATTTGATCTCCATCGGTGTTGACATGAAATCCGAGATCGCTCGCCAGATAGCTGGCCAGTGCTTCTGCTCTCGTTTGTGCAAGTCCTTGACCGATCGCGTGCTGCTTTTGGATATCAATTTGTGCCATCGTGAGTCTCCTTATCAATCTGGGTTGTGCCGATGAATGTTGCGGGTCAGCTTCTTTTATGTTGATGAAGAAGACTCGCTGTTTGTGGGCGGTTTGGATGCGTCTTGCGTCGGTTCCGTGCTCGATGGTTGGGACGCTGCGGGCTGCGGACGCGGGAGCAGGTCGGTGACGATGGCCGTGGTTCCCCCGGCGACAAGCTGCGAGCCAACCTGAATCGGATGCAGCGAACAGCGACGGAGCTTGCGTTCATCGAGCCGAATTTCCGCCGACCACATCCCAACATGCACAAGCGGCGTGCCACTTGGGTGCCACAAAAAGTGCAGATCGATCATCAGCTCGTCGTTCGTCGGCCAGTCGAACTCGGACTTGGGCGTGGTGCCAATGCGGGTGGTTTCGTCGTGGAGAAACAGCTCGCGCGGCTCGTCGGATGAGTCGTCATCGTCGTCGCTCGGTGCTTCACGAAACGCCAGCACAATCCGTCGCTCTCGCTGCGTCGGCGGAGAAATGGGCTGCGGCGTGTTATCGATGTGAATCAGCAGCTCTCCGTAGGCAATCCGATCGCCGTGGGAAAGTTCCGTCGGAGCTGCGACGCGCGCAAAGTTCAGATACAGACCTGGCTGGCTCGCGAGCGGAATCAAGACATGCTTGCGACCGCGTCGCTCGATGGCAAAGCCCGTCGATGGAAGCTGTGGATCACGAAGGGAAAGCTCGCAGCTTGGGCGCGATCCGACCTCGATGCGCTGCTTGGCAAACCACTGCCAGCGTGGCGGCGCGTCTCCGTCGAAGATCAGCATGCCGAGCGCGGGCGGCGGTGGCTCGGCGGGACTTTGTACTTCGCGCACTTCGAGCAGCGTTCCACCAAGCTGAAGGCTGTCCCCTTCTTGCAGCAGCGTCTCGGACAAGACCGGAACGTGGTTGTGCTCGATCGGGGCCGAGTACTTGTGAAGCAGCAGATGCGGCAGTCCTGCCGTCGACCAGAAGATCAGCGACTCGACGGGATCTTGCGCGAGCATGCGACTGTGCTTCGGTTCGCCGATGTAGATGTCGCTTTTTACGCCTTGGCACAGTCGGATGACGGCTTGGTTGCAGTCGACGATGCGTGGGCTTACGCCGGGCTCGGTGATTCGCACGCTCAGCCGACGTGGCGCATCGCTTGGATACGCAAGCTCGGGCTGGGTGAAAAAGACTTTGATGATGTGGTTGCCGACCTCGATGACATCACCCGGCGACAGTGGCAGCGGTCTGTGCAGCTTCTGCGCGTTGAGCGTCGTATCGACCGCGCCGCGCAGCGGAAACAGAAACAGCGTGCCGTGGTGCCACTCGAGCACGCACTGCTTGCGTCCAACCTGCGGATCGCTCGGTAGCGCCAGCTCGCAGTCTTCGGCTCGACCCACGCGGATGATCGGCAGGTCAAAGCTGTGTCGCGAAGTGGCGTCCGAGCCTCGGGTTTCTACCTCAAGGTCAATGCGCATGTGGGGATCAGTTCGATGTTACACCGGGTTTTTGCGAAGTCGGCGCAGCAGTAGCAGACCGAGCACCATGGACGCGGTCGCAAGCTGCGCTGCGGCGGGACTGCTCGATTGACTGAGATCGCAGCTACAGCCGCTGGCGCTGACATCGATTGGATCGGGGTTTCCGTCCGTCGGAATCGCTACGCACTGACCGTCGGTGCAGGCCAGTCCTTCGTCGCAGGTTCCGCACACGCTACCGCAGCCATCGTCGCCACAGCTCTTGCCTCCGCAGCTTGGCGTGCAGCCGCAGCTTGGGGGCGGACTGCTCGAAAAGTCCGACTTGTCGCTGGCGCAGCCGGTTCCGATGAAGTACGCGCCGGTCTCGGGAAACATCACGGCAGCGCCGGAGCTGTCTTTGAACTCGAAGCGATAGCGCTGACAGCTGGTGCCAAGTCCGGTCAGGCTGGCCAGGTAGGCGCCGCTCTGCGCGGTCCCGAACTTGAGCGACATCGTCGAGCACTTGCCTTCGACGTTGACGATGGCTTGGCTCGGTCCGGCCTGGTCTTTCCAGTTGGCCCACATCTCGACGCTGGCGCCGGTCTGGGGATAGTGCGAGCCCGACGGAATCTTGTACGTTCCGGCGGTGCCTCCGAAGTCTCCGACGGATGATCCCGCATCGGTGACACCATTTCCGACGGCAGGACCAGCCTGCAAGATGTTGTAGCGATGCCCGTTCTGCGAGGTATAGCCGCAGGTCGAAACCGTCGTCGGCTCGTACAGCCACAGGTAAAACGCCTGCTTTGGGTCCGTCGGTGACGCGATGATTTCGCCGCTGGTGCTGGTGCCAAACAGCTGCACGCGCGCGCTCCAGCTGGTGGCGGTTCCTGCCATGCACGCGCAGCTTGCCGCGCCGCTGCACTGACCGGGATAGATCGTCGAGATGTTGCTCACGATGGCGCACTTCGAGTCATGCGCGAAGTAGCCTTGCTGCTTCATCTCGTCGGAGTGAAAGCGCGCGGCTCTGCCCAGCTTCAGATCGTAATAGAGCGGCGCAACCGCTTTGTAACAGGACTTTTCCAAGCAGTTTGCCGACGGACACGCAGCCAGATCCGATGCCGGATCGACGCGCGCACGGTTCATAAACTGGTGCAGCGTTCGCTCACGCCAGTTTGGAAAGCCTCCCACCGACTCGCCGACCGCATGTGCCGACGAAGCCGTCATCATCGCCACAGCAAAGCCAAAGCAGGCAATACGCAGTGTCCGCATGGATTCCCCCCTTCGGTCCAAACGACGACTGTCTATGTTACTGCGGCTATTTTTTCCACGCGCTGCTTGGGTGATCGAGCGAAAAAAACTCGCTGCTCACGTCGGCGTGAATGCGACCCAGGCAGTCCACCCGGCAGCCCGCGCAGACATCCGATGCAAAGCCCGCCAGCCGAGTCAGCACCGCCGACGACAACAGTCCCGCGAGCGAGCGCGACACCTTCATCGTCTGCTCGACGAGCCGTGACGACTGGGTCAGCAGCCGCGACAGGCTCGGACCGCGCTGCCGAATGAGCTGATCGCGAAACGCCACCGCCAGCTCGAACGCCGCTTGCTGCTGAAGCTCAAAGCGCGGCCACTCTTCCGACGGAGCAGATGACAGCGTCGCCACGATCGTCGCAAGCGCTTCATCCGCATAATCGAGCGCCAGCAGATCGTGCGCCGTCGGCCTTTCCACCCCAGCGAAGAACCGGCTCTTGAGCTGCTGACGCCACGACAGCCGATCCGCGCGAATCAGCGTCGGGCTTGTATCGCCTTGCCCTTGCTTGAGCGCGCCGTCGGCCATGTGCAAGAGCCAGTCCACCGTATGCTGTGCGACGAGCTGCGTCAGCCGACTCTTGGCAAAGTCGCGCGTTACATCGTTTGCGGCGATCGTACACAGCTTCGACAGCTCCGGCTCGTTGGCGATCACGTAGTAGCTCGCCATGTGCCGCATCATCTGCGCCAGTCGCTGCTTGGTCGCTTTGTGCTGTCCCAGCGCCGACGCGAGCAGCTGCCAGTTTGTCTCTGACTTCTTGGCTGGCTGCGGCGGTTTCGTCGTCGGTTTCGCTTCCGCCTGCTTGCTTGTGCGACGAGAAAGCCGCAGCGGTGCGCTCGACGACTTCGCCAGCTCCAGCTCACTTTGGGTAAAGCGCCAGCCGTCGCCAAACTCTGGACGCGCAAACAGCGATCGCAGCGCCGTCAGCGTCAGCCTTCCCGTCGCTTCCGGCTGAATCAGTGGCTCACTGGCAAAGCGCGATAGAAAGCGCAGCGCCGTCAGCGCTTCGACGGGAACCGATCGCCCATTCATCAGCGTTCGCTCTGCCGCACCCTCGATAAGAGGCATCAGCTTGGCAATCGGCGCTTCGATAAAGCGCGTGCCACTTTCGCTGGCCACTTCTTCACACAGGCTTGTCGCGCGCTCTTCCGTCTGTCCCGTCAGCACGTAGCCGGATCGAACCTCGCCGCTGACATGCAGACACAGCACCGCCAGCGTCGTCGTCTTGTCGGGATTGTTTCGCCGCGCCACCACCACGAAGCAGCCGAGCGTATCGCAGCCCGACACATAGCCCGTCGCTGACACCGACTTTTCCGCCGGATGATCGAGCAGTCGCGTCCGCAGCCGCAGCAGCGCACCTTGCACGACGCGCTGCTGGCTCTTTTCTTTGAGCTCCGCACGAACCGACTCGAGCAAGCTCACCGCATCTTCATCGCCTTGGGCTTGCAGCGCTTCGACGATGTTTGGCAAAAGTCCCGTCAGATGCTCATTTCGCAGCAGCGCTTCATACGCCACGCTCGCCGGGATGCCCGCACCGACGCGCCAGCGATCCAGCTCCGCAAACAGCATCGGAATCATGTCGCCCGGAATCGCGCTCAGCATCGACGCCAGGCCTTCGCCTTCGGCGGGATCGGACTCAATTCGAATCAGCGCGTCCGACAGCGGCTGCGCGATGATCTGGAGCATCTCGTCGGGCGAAAGCTCTTCCTGAAGACGAGGCGCAAAGCTCGCATCTTCCGACAGCAAAATTCCCATCGCACACGAGCGCGTTCGCAGATCCAGTCGCTGATCGCTCACCAGGCCGACCAAAGACTCTGCTTCTCCGCCGAGTCCCAGCATGTGGAACAGATCGCCGTATAGCTCTACGTCGGTCGATTCGACCTTGCCGGTGCGCATCCGATCGAGCAGGCACTTGCGCGCATCGACGACGCTGGCCACTTCCAGCCGATGTACCAGATCGGCTTGGCTGACGGGCGGATGAACAAACAGGTCGGCGATGATCTGCTGCGTCTTGGCCGCACTGGCCCACGACGGCTTGTTGTCCCTACGAGGCATCTGGCGGCCCTTATAACATGGAGCGCGTCCAGCCAGCTCTGCTGGTAGAGTGACCACAACTTGTCCGCTGTGTCCGCTTGCCCGAGGGTCTACACACCATGAAGCTTTCTGTGCGAAACGCTGTGCTGGCTGGCTGGCTGCTGTCGTTCGTCGGATGTCAGAGCGCACCGGCTCCGGCTGCGACGGGACATCCCGGTCCTGAGACCATCGGTGCCACCGTGTCTCGACTGACTGCCGAAGCGACTGCGCTGCCACCGCTGCTCAAGACGCGCTGGGCGGTGGAATACGTTGCGTCGGTGGCTCAGCTTGTCCCGATGTCACCGCGACGGCTCTATGCATCGCCCGATCGTCGCGTCTATCAGTCCGAGCTGGAAGCGCGCGTGCAAAAACAAGCTCCTTCCGCGACGGTCCAAGAGTGGGTGGACGAAGCGGGCTATTACACCGGCAGCCTCGGATCGCCCCTGTTTCACGCTCGGCTCATTGATCTCATCGCCGAAGGACAGCTGGCCAAGCTGGCGGGAAAGCGCAGCCTAGAGCTGTATCCGACGGCGATTGGTCCGCTGCGTCTGCTCGCCGGAGCCGGTCTGGATGCTGTCGGAGTCTCTCCGTCGCCCAAGCTGCGTGCGCTGTATTCCCAGCCCGGCGATCAAGGCCCCGTGAAGCTGCCCGGTCGCGACGTAAGCGGTCGTGTCACCTTCGTCACCGGCAGCTTTCCCGCCGATCCCGCCGTGCGCGCCCAGGTCGGCAGCGGCTTCGAGTTCGTGCTCGCCAAGAACGTCCTCAAGCGCGGCTACATCCATCCCACCGGCGAGGTTGCCCCCGACAGCCTCTTGAACCTTGGCATGTCCGAAGCGGACTATCTACGCAGCCTGCGCGACACGCTACGACCCGGCGGACGACTGCTCGTCTACAACCTGTGTCCCGGACCGAATCCCGCCTTCTACGATCCCGAGTCCGACTGTCGCAGCCCGTGGAGCCGCGCCGACTGGCAAGCCGCCGGCTTTGTCGTCCGTGACTTCGAGCGCAACGACACCGAGATCGCTCGTCAGTACGCCGTCGCGCTTGGCTTTGACAAGCCGCCGATCTCTGTGCCGATCGACAACCTGTACGCAATCTACTCGCTGCTTGAGCGACCGTAGCGACGACCCACGCTTATCTGTTTGTGTAAAAGTCCAGCGCCGCGACGGGCTTGCGATCGGTTCCCACACCACCGACGAGCAGCGTCAGATCATTTTCCAGCGGAATCGCCAGGTGTTCCGCCCGCGCGTTAGGCATCGGCGACGGAGCATGGCTCTGCTGTCCGGTTTCGCTTGACAAAAACTCGCAATCACCCAGTACCGATCCGTTCTGGTCGTAGCCGCCGCAGATGGTGAGCTCGCCGTTGTTTTCGTGCAGGCTGCTGCCCCAGCGCGGTGTCTTGAGCACTCCGTCGGTCACTGACGCTGTGCGCGCCGTGATGTCGATGAGCAGCGTCGAACCCAGCGCCGTCTTCATGCCGCTCGCTGCTTCGGTATAGCCACCGATGATGAGCGCCTGACCGTTCTTGAGCCGCGCTGCGACGTGGCCGCGACGAGACGCTGGATCACCCGACGCAAACGTCAGCGCTTGGAAGGCATTTCGCTCGGGAGAATACAGCTCTGCGACGGGCTTTTTGGCAGAGACATCCGACAGCGACAGTCCACCAAACACCAGCGTGGCCGACGAAAGCAGCGTCATCGAGTGACGGTAGCGCGGCGCCACCAGCGCCGTCGAGCGATCTTGCGGCGGTGGCACCGTCGCGACGCCAACGCGCGCCAACATATCGGCGGAATCCGACGGAAAGCGCTTCACCAGCACCGCTTGCCCGCTCGGGGTTTCCATCGCTGGATCGGTGGATCCACCCGCGACCAGGAACACGCTGTCTTGGATTTCTACCGACTGAGGCCGATACATTCCCGGCTTGCCGATGTCGCCAATTTCCGTTGCAGGAAGCGTCCACACGTCTTTGATCGCGCTCACCGCTGGATCGAACTTTTCCGTCTGAGTTACTAGATCGCTACCGACGGCAGCACCACCGACCAGCAGCGCTTGCTGACCAAGCGTCGCGTCGGCACTGGGCAGCAGCAGCGCCCCGCGTCGTGGCTTGGTGATCGTTCCACCGTCGAGCACTTGGAAGGTTGAGTGCTTAAACACCCACGCCTTCGTCGACAGCAGTGCGCCTTCGCTTTCCCCACCGACGATCAGCGCACCAAGACCGCTTTCGACGGGACTGGTGCGACGACCGCGCAGCGCACACGCCGCCAGATCCTTGCGTCCCAGCGGATTGGCCATCGCGTCGTCGGGAATCTTCAGATCCGATGCCGTCACTTGACCGGGCTTACCGACGTACACCGCGACTTCTACGTCGGACAGCGACAGCGCAAACGGGGGCGACTTGCCGCGACCGACCACTTGACCCGAGCCGTCGATGGCTTCGACGACCAGCTGGGTCTGCTGACCTTCCGTCGGGGACTCGATCTCAACCGTCGCGGAAAAATGACCCGCTGATACCGCCGACGAGGTCTGCTTGTCGCCCAGCGTCATCCGCACTTCCGACGCCAAAAGAAACGGATCACCCATGCCCGGCGGCGTGATGATCCGTACGGTCAGGCTGTGGTTTTTGCTACACGACAGAAGAAGCAGCGACGCAAACAGCGCGCCGATTTTACGCTGCGAACCAAGCATCTGTATCCTTCGCGGCGCTCGTCGCTGATTGGATGCCAGTCTACGAACCTACGAGCGCCTTCGCTTTGGCGGAGAGTAGCCCTGGGTCGCCGGAAACAGCCAGGGTTTTTTGTCGGCCTTTTTGCCCCGAGACGACCTCGACTTGGCTCTTGGCCACCCCGAGCGCTTTGGCGAGCGCGATACGCACCGCTTCGTTGGCGGCTCCGTCGACGGGAGGCGCGCTGACCGCCACTTTGACGCGATCGCCGTGCAGTCCGCCGATGCTGTCTCGAGAGGCACGCGGAGCCACCCAGACATCGACGAGTATGCCGCTTGGGCTTTGACGAATGGGCGACGACATTTTTGAGGTAGGCGCTTGGGGCTAGCTCTTGTCGGTGCTGCGCTGACGACGCTTTTCGGCGTTGGTGATGGCCAGCTCGCCCAGCTCTCGACTGCGGCGCGTCGCGGCTTCGACGGCATTGATCAGCGTGGTGCGCAGTCCGCCCGCTTCCAGCGTGTGCAGCCCGGCGATCGCGGTTCCTCCCGGCGACGTCACCATGTCTTTGAGGTGCCCCGGATGCTGTCCCGTTTCCAGCAGCAGCTTCGCCGACCCGAGCACCGTATGCGCCGCCAGCGCCACCGCGTTGTAGCGCGACAGACCGACTTTGACGCCGGCGTCGGACAGCGCCTCGATGACCAGGAACATGTAGGCTGGGCCCGATCCCGACAGCCCCGTCACCGCATCGAGCTGATCTTCGTCGAGCACCACCGTAAAGCCAATCGCACCGAAGAGCTGCTGCGACAGCTTGACGTCGTCTTCCGTCGCGGTGCTTCCTGCGGCAATGGCTGTGGCTCCCGCTCCGACGAGCGCTGGCGTGTTGGGCATCACCCGAATCACCCGCGTGCCTTTGGGCAGATGCGCTTCCAGCACCTGAAGTGGCACGCCCGCTGCGACGCTGATGCACAGACACTTGGGCTTGAGGTGCGGCGCGACCTCATCCATCACCGGCAGCAGCACCTGCGGCTTCACCGACAGCACAATCATGCTTGCTCGACGGACCACGTCGATGTTGTGCGTGGTCATGTTGATTCCGTACTGCTGACGAAGCTGCTGACAGCGGCTCTGACGCGGGTCCGATCCCCAGATCTGCTCAGGCTTGACGAGCCCAGCGGCGAGAAGTCCTTTGATCAGCGCCTCGGCCATGTTGCCGGTTCCCAAAAACCCGATCGTGCCGGGCAAGGTCTTGTCTTTGCTTGGTTCCTCAGCAGACGGAGCAGTCGTTTCGGTGATCATGGGCTGGCATGGTAACGCGCGCAGCCGACGGCGCAAAGCCCAAGTGACGTGCGATGCTTGCGGCGGAACAAGTCCCAAGGTCACACTACGCAGCATGGCGAGTGCAGAGAAGCGATATTCGGCGCAGCAAGTTCGTGAGATCCTCCGTCGGGCGCAGACCGATGAAAAAGGTCACGGAACCGGCAGCGAGGAGCCGGGTCTGACCGCAGCGGAGCTGCTCGATAACGCGAAGGATCTAGGCTTTTCGACGCGAGACGTGCATGGCGCGCTTTTGGCCTACGAAGAAGATCAGAAGCTGGCGGTTGCCGAGCAGGAGCTGCGACAGCTTTCCTATCGCAGTCTGTCGACGCACGCGGTGGTGTATCTGTCGGTGCTCGGGGCGCTGATCTTCTTCGGGGTGCTGGCGCTGGCGGCACAGCCGATTGGGGCGGTGATGCTGGTGTGGGGAATGATGCTGCTGCTCAAGCTGCGCGGCGTGCTGTTTCCCGATCCCGACAAGCTGCGAGAGTCCGCCAAGCAGCGGCTGGTGTCTCAGCAGCTCAAGCAAAGTGGCAAGCAGCTCGGGTCGGCGCTGGCGACGGGAGCCGCCAAGCTGATGGCGCTGTCGGCACAAAAGATCGATCAAGGCGTCAAGCAGCTAGACAAGTAGCGACTACGCGAAAAACAAATAAGAGGCATACAAAAAGACTCTTATTTGACTTGCTTTTTCGTCGAGATCATTCATCGGTAGGTCAATAAGAGGCATACAAAATGACTCTTATTTCCGCTTCATCATCAGGAAGGAAAAGCTGTGCTGACGGCGCAAGAGATAGAGCAGATCATCTGGGCGGGGCTCCCGGCGGCGAAGGAATCGGGGCTGCGGATTGAGCGAGCGACCAAAGAAGGCAGAGTCCGCGCGCGATCGGTGTTTGCTCCCAGCATGATTCGTCCCGGTGGAACGCTGTCGGGTCCGACGATGATGGCACTAGCGGATGCGGCGATGTTTGCGGCGATCATGGCGCGGCTGGGACGGCTGGAAATGGCGGTCACGACCAACCTAAACATCAACTTTTTGCGGCGTCCGGCCCCCGAAGATCTGGTTGCAGATGCGGTGATCCTGAAGCTGGGAAAGCGACTGGCGGTGCTGGAAGTGTCGATCTTTAGCGGTAGTGAAGTCGACCACAGCGATGCAGAGCCGGTTGCGCACGTTACCGGGACTTATTCGTTGCCTCCGGGTTAGGCTGTGGTTGCGTCGGTGACGTGCTGGCGTAGGTGGTGTGATAGACCTCGCGCAGCATGCGATAGACGCGGGTGTTTGGCTGATAGCGTTCGAAGAAATCGAGCGCATCGCCACGCAAGATGCTGATGAGCGCAGCAGCGACGGCAGGAGAGCGACTCCTTCCGGCGCGACAGTGGACCATGATGCAGCGAAGCTGACTGAGCTTGGGCAGCACAAAGTCCCAGATCTGCTGCGCATCTTGTATGGAAAACAGCCCGTCTGGTTCGTCGCTCTGCACGGGAAGATCGACATCAAAGAAGGCCAGTCGAAGGACGCCCAGGCAGTGAAGGGACTGCGGCACGCGCGCGCGATCGGTCGGACTGGTCGTGATTGAGATCACGATGTAGGGAACCGATGGCGCAGGTGCGGTTTCGATTTCTTTGCGGCTAAAAACCAGACATTCCATGTGCGCTCTCCATCACTGGGCAGTGGCAGCTTGCAGAGCCGTTCCATGCAAAATCGATTCCGAGTTCGTGAGTCCGCTTGGACCGCCGCGTCGCGATTGCGCTTGCCGGGGTCGTCGTGACTCTGCGAGTCTCTGGCCATGATCAAAGTCTACGGTTTTGGTGCGTCCTTTGGCCTTCCTGATCCAAGTCCTTTTGTCGTGAAAGTCGCAAACTACCTGCGAATGATCGGCGTTCCTTATGAGATGCTCGCGGGCGATGCAAGGAAGGCACCGAAAGGAAAACTTCCATACATCAGCGACGGTGGACAAGTTGTTGCGGACTCGTCGTTCATCATCGATTACCTGCGCAAGACGTACAAAGACCTTGATGTAGGAATGTCTGCGCACGATCGAGCGATCGCTACGTCCTGTAAGTCGATGCTGGAAGAACACCTGTACTTTGTGATGGTGACCCAGCGCTGGAAGGAAGATCGCGGCTACGACATCTTGAAGCAGCGCTTTGCCGCAACGATGAAGAACGCGGGCGTTCCGGGCTTTCTGATTCCGACGGTGAGCGGCTTTGTTCGCAAGCAAGTCATCAAGGCGGTGAACGCGCAAGGAATGGGGCGACATACACCGGAAGAGATCGAAGACATCGCGGTGAGCCTGCTCGATGCGCTGTCTGAGCTGCTCGGGGATCATCCGTACTTTCTGGGAGATACGCCGCGATCGATTGATGCGACGGTGTTTGCGTGGCTGTGGCTGATCATCGATGCGCCGTATGAAGGTCGCGTCAAGCAGCATGCGTGCAGCAAAGCGAACTTGGTTCGTTACAACACGCACATGAAGCAGACGTACTGGAAGGACTGGAAGTCGGTCGCCTGAGCCTGATTCCGTGTGCGAAAGGAGTCCGGTTTGAAGGGACTCCTTTTCTCGGCACCTTGCCGCCGTCCGTATCGCTGCCGTCAGAGCGAGGGTCTGGGAAGCGCTACGGAAGCGGATCTTGTTGAATGTCTGGGGGGTCATCGGACGTTCTCCACAGTGAGTGAGAGGGTCTGTTTGAACGTGTCTCTGTGCCTTGTGATTCAGCACGGCTTGGTTTCCTAGGCACGCAGCGTACCAACCATCAAACGGACGACATCACCGTCGAGAACGAAGCGATTCGCAGCCGCTCCCATGCCATGACAGAATCAACGGAGAGAAACGCAGAGAAGAGGAAGGAGACGCTCCTGCCTGGGGAGCCTGCGCTGCGACGCCACAGACCTGACTCCTATCAACGTGGGAGTCGACCTTGCGCGCGATCTGCGCCCTACGTAGTGGATGCAACCAGCGACAACATCAGCTTCTATGCAGAGCCCGCAGATCTGGCTGGCAGCGCGGTCGATGACAGCGAGCTTGTGCGGCTGCTTCCGTACCTGATGTTGGTTGCAAACGCGGCCCCCTCGCAGGTTGGATCTGGCGGACTGCCCCGTCGCTGTCTTGCTCCAGCGTGGCAGTGAATACCCCTTTCTATCTTGGGGAAGAAGGAGTCACCCTGTACACTAACGTAGCGCGTTGTGTCTGCTGCAAATACGTGGATGGCAGTAGGTCATCATTCGCGTAAGGAGGGGCCGTAGTGTCACACGGATCAATCCGCGTTGATCGGTCTGATCATGCTGTCCGCATCGGGGCGCCGTCGTCTGTCTGGGCTCCGATTCTTTGGTTTCGCATCGATCGAACACGCAGTCAGGTCGTGACGCAGTGGGGCGTGCTGATCGGGGTGAGCCCGCTTGTGCTGCTTGGGCTCTTCTATGGCGGGTCCCTGTTTGATGCATTGCAGCTCGCGCTGGTGGTGGGTCTTGGCGCGCTCTGTCTGCTGATAGGTGTCCTTGTTGCGCTGCTTGCCGCACATGTGGTGTGGCGGAGCGGACTGCTGGCCCCTTCTCCGCAGAGCGTGGTTCGTGCAGTCAGTGAGCGCGACCGCTTGCAGCAAGAGGTGGGACAGATTGCCCAGATCGGCGGCTGGGAGTTCGATCCGATCAGCGGAGAAGGAAACTGGACCGAAGAAGTCGCGCAGATTCACGACATCGATCCCGCTGTCGCTTCGATTCGATCCATTGGACTTGATGCCTATCGTGGAATCGATCGTCAGCGTATCGAGGAAGCGATCTCGGCTGCGTTGAAGGATGGAACCCCATTTGATTTGGAACTACAGATCAAGACATCGACGGGTGTGCAGAAATGGGTGCGCAGCATCTGTAAGCCCGAAGTGCAAGGTCAAAAGGTCACGCGGATCAAAGGAACGATTCAAGATATCTCTGCGCAGAAACAGCTCGAAGATGATCTAAAGCACGTTAATCTACTATACAGTACGCTGAGTGAACTCAGTCACAAGATGAGTCGTGTTTCCGCTGCGACAGAGCTGTATCAGCTGGCTTGTCATATCATTGTGGATGTAGGAAAGTTTTCCAGTTCAAGAATCAGTGCGTTTGAATCGAGTGATGGAAAACTGACTCAGATGATTGCTTGTGCCGGTTCCATTGAAAAGTATTCAACACGAATTGATTCGATTTCATCTGACAATGATCAAGCCGCAGAAATGACGCGCAAGGTCATGCGTGGTGAAATTCAAGTGGTGAACAGTGTCCATGAAGATGATCGGATGCACTCGCTGATCAGTGTGGCGGAAGCGCTACAAATTGGCTCTGCGGCTGCGTTTCCGATTCGCTGTCATGATCGCGTGATTGGTGTGTTGTCTGTGTATAGTGAGCAAGTCAATCGGTTTCGCTCGAAAGAAATTTCACTGTTTGAGCGCATCACAGAGACGATTCGGCACAAGCTGGAGTTGATACAAGAAGAACAGAATCGCAAAATGGCAGAGCAAGCGAGTCGAGAGAGCCAGGCTCGATTTGAAGCAGTGTTTGTCCACAGTCCAGTGGGGATCTTGCTGACCGAAGTGCAGTCTGGAACGATCTTGGCGGCCAATCCCGCGCTGGTGCGAATCCTCGGCATTCAAGAAGAAGAGCTGAGAGGAAAGAGCGTCGAAAAGCTGGGACTGTGGGAGAGTCCAATCCATCGTCAATTGTTCATTGATAGACTGCAGAGTAGTAAGTCGGCTGTGCAGCTTGATGGCAAGCTGTGCAGAAAAGGAACTGAGGGACAAAAAATCCCAGTTCGTTTGTCGTCTGTGCAGATTGATCTGGCCGGGCAACAGCTGATCGTATCAACCATTGAAGATCAGACCCAAGTTGAAATTGCGCAAGAAGCATCTGCCAAGAACACCAAGCTACAAGCACAGCTTCAGCAAATTGCACAGACGGTTCCTGGGATCATCTGTTCATTTCATATGGACAAAGAGGGCACGCTGACGATTCCTTATGTCAGTCGAGATCTGTTTGCGCTATATGGTGTTCATTATACTGGGCTCGGTGATGATCTGAGCGAGATACGCAGTCGTTTCAATGTGGAAGATCAGAAGCGAGTTCGGAAGAGCATTGAGCGATCTGCTGCAACGCTAACGTCATGGTGTGAAGACTATCGCATGATCCATCCTGTCCGTGGCGAAATCTGGATAGAAGGTCATGCGGTACCGTATCGTGAGCCGGATGGTTGTGTGCTCTGGCACGGATTTTTACATGACATTACCGAGCGAAAGCGAAAAGAAGAGCAGCTTCGTCAGAGCGAGCAGCGCTTTCGGGCTCTGTTTCAACACTCGCCGGTTGCGTATCAATCGCTAAGTGAAGATGCATGTTATTTGGATGTAAATGAGCGGATGTGTGAGCTGCTCGGATATTCGAGTGAAGAGCTGATCGGAAGCTCGTTTGCGGACTTGGTGGTGCCGAGCCTGCGTGGTCTGTTTTGGGATGGCTTTCAGAAGTTCTGTCTGGCCGGGAAAGGAACGACAGAGCTGCGGGTGATGCGGAGTGATGGAACAGAGATCGAGCTGATGATCGAAGGACAGATTCAGCGCGACGGTCTGGGGCGATTCCTGCGCACGCACTGCATCGTGTTTGACGTCACAGAGCGTCGTCACGCAGAGCAGGGACTGCGGCTACAGAGTGCGGCGCTGCAGGCGGCTGCGAACGCGATTGTGATCACGGACAGTCGCGGCGTTGTGGAGTGGTGCAATCCGGCGTTTACAGAGTGTTCGGGCTATTCATCGGGCGAAGCGAAGGGAATGCGGCTGGGGGACTTGGTGCGATCGGGACAGCAGTCGCGCAGCTTCTACAAGCAGATGTGGGAGACGATCTCGTCGGGGCGACCGTGGCACGGAGAGCTTATCAATCGTCGCAAAGACGGCAGCACGTATCACGAACAGATGAGCATTACGCCGCTCGTCGACGAGCGAAAGCAGATCTCGCACTTTATTACCATCAAGCAAGACATCTCGAATCAGAAGCGACTGGAGACGATGCTTCTGCGTACGCAGCGACTGGAGAGCATTGGTCGGCTGGCGAGCGGAGTTGCGCACGATCTGAACAATGTGCTGACGCCGATGCTGATGGCTCCGCTGATGTTGCGCGCGGTGATCGACGATCCGATGGCGCTGGAGGTGGTGGACTCGATTGAGTCGAGTGCGCGGCGCGGCGCGGCGATCATCAAGCAGCTTCTGACGTTTGGTCGCGGCATGCCAGGGGATCGGATTCCGGTGCAGCTTCGCTCGATTGTGCGGGAGATGACGAAGCTGATGGAACAGACGTTCCCGAAGAACATCGAGGTGCAGTCCCAGCTCGATCGCGATACGGGGCCGGTGCTCGGAGATCCGGTGCAGATCCATCAGGTGCTGATGAACCTGTGCGTCAACTCGCGCGATGCGATGCCGCAAGGTGGTGTGCTGACGCTATCGGTGCAGCAGGTCGTGATCGATGCAGCGAGCGCGCAGCTTCACGGTGTGACTGCGGGAAACTTTTCGGTTTTGTGTGTGCAAGACACCGGAATGGGGATCTCTGCCGATGATCTGGATCGGATTTACGATCCGTTTTTTACAACCAAGCCTCTGGGAGAGGGAACAGGACTGGGTCTTTCGACGGTGCTCGGCATCGTGAAGAGTCACCTGGGCTTTATCCAGGTGGAAAGTCAGCTTGGCAAAGGAACAACGTTTCGGATTCTGTTTCCAGCGCTGGAATCGGCTCCCTCGCCGAGCGTGGGCGTCAGCAGTGATGTCCTGCCGACCGGTCGCGGCGAGCTGATCTTGGTCGTCGATGATGAAGAGCTGACCAGGCAGATGGTGCAGCAAGTGTTAGCGCAGCACGGCTATCACGTCCTTCTGGCGAGAAATGGAACAGAGGCGCTGTCGCAGCTTGATGCGCGTCCTGATCTGCGCTTGGTGCTCAGTGACGCAATGATGTCAGGAATGGATGGTCCGACGCTGCTGCATCACGCCAAGCAGCGCGGTGTGACTGCGGAGTTTCTGATCATGACCGGACTTCAGTCGCAGCCAGCGCTTCAGGAAGTGATGAGTCGGTACGGAGTCTCTCTGCTGGAAAAGCCGTTTTCCGCCGCGACGCTGCTTCAGAGCGTGCAGTGCGTCCTTCAACACAGGCCGTATCTCAGTCCATCCGAGGAGTAGACAATGGCGCCGTCAAACACGCGCACAGCGTCGGAATCCTGCACCGCGACATCAAGCCTGCCAACCTCACGGATCGTTGGGACTTGGCGGATTGGATTCCGCTCCATCGTCGCTGCGAGCTGCGGAAGGAGTCAGCGTAGCGTGCCTTTCAAGCGCAGCGGCGGCTTGTTCTGTAGCGAGATCTCGTGCAGCGGCGCGCGCTCTCCCAGTGTGAAGCTGTCGTCTTGAAAGGAAAACCACAGGGTCCAGTCTTGGATGGTGTACTGCCAGAAAAAGCCGCCTACCGTGGCGTAGATATGTCCGCTTTGCTCGCGAATGGGACGACCGAAGATTCGACGGACATCGGCGGCGGTGGCGCTGGGGAGAGCCAGGATCTCGCGGCCTCGATCGAGCAGGCGTGGGCCAGTGACGGAATCGACCCGGCCATCGCGGGTGTAGGAGACGCGCAGGCTGCTTCCCTTGATTGCTGCGACGGCCTCGCGGGTCATTCCGGGGGTTACGCCACCTATGCTGTAGTGGCTGGCTGCTGGAGTGACCAGGCGGGCTTTGTGACCACCGGCTTGTAGCCAAGCATGTGCAAGGGCTCCTCCTTCGTGGGTGAGCCAGGTCCGAGCAGCGGAAGCCAAGTCGGCCTGCGGGTGAGCGAGCAGCGGGCCAACCAACGCAATCGGAAGCCGCATCGATCCGTCGTGGTCATCGCTCGATTCGACACCCCAGTCATCCGCTTCGTCGAGCGTATACATGTCGCTGACTTCCGCTGCGTGCAGGAGACTGATGGCAGCGGCGGGATCGGCTCCGCGTAGCACTTGTGCGAGGACATCCGCTTGACCGATCATCGCTGCGGCTCGTCCGGCTCCAATACCACCGCGCTGGAGCTGGGCTGTTAGCTCAGGACCGCAGCTTGTCGCGATGGCGGTTCGCCGCTGGAGTGCGCGACGTAACAGGGAATCATCCAGCGACGCATCGGCCAGCCTGGCAACGACATGGCGCTTGGCCGCGAGCGATTCCCAGGCAAACAGCGGAGACTCCAGGGCGAGTGCAACCTTTGGCTCCCTGCTGCGTAGTGCGACGAGTCGCTGCGCCACCGCTGCCGTCAGGCTGTCATCGCTTCCGCCATCGTGCGCCAGGCTGATTCCTTGCGCGAGCAGTCCACTTGTGGGCGCCGTTCGACCGCGAAGCTGTTCCAAACCTTCGGGTGTTGCGGCCAGGCGCGCGTACGCTTCCAGTGCTGCGACTCCGTCGGTTGCTGTCACGCCTCCACACGCAGTAATGGCCTGGGTAAACGCGCTCCGTTCCCAGTCTGTTTTGAGATGCGCGCTCAGTCCTTTTCGCAGAGCCGGTAGCGCGCGGGCGTCGCGATAGTGTCCCAGCACAGAGGCTGCGCGGGCTGCGTGATAGTCGGGCTCTGTTTCGACGATGTGAATGAGTCCGGGAATCGCTTCCTTCACATCGAGTCGCGACAGGCTGCTGATGTATTCAGAGCGTGGACTGGGACTGCGTTTCTGTTCCACCACCCAGCTGCGGTCATCGAGCCATGGCAGCAGCGCCACGGCCACATCACGACGTGCGGGCTGCTTTTCGTTCCCGGCCAGCGCGGCCAGCAGATCGGCGACATTCGCGCGTACATCTCCAGGTGATGTCAGCAGCGGAATCAGGATCGGAACCCAGTGCGCGGGATCTTTTTCAAGGGGTCCCAGCAGCGGTGTGAAGCCCCACACGCCATCGCTTAGGTGGCGCAGCGTCTGATCGGACAGTCGCTGCTCGTACCAGGCATCGCGACCCGTCCAGCTGTCATTGAACAGCACTCGGAACGCTTCCACGCGGGCGAACCCAGGGGCCTGCGCATCTTCAGCGATTTTCATCAGATCGAGACGAAGCTGCGTACGACTGGTCGCATCGATGCCGAGCCGGGATGCATGCTCGTACAAGAGCGCCGTAGCCAGTGCCCGCAGCCGAGGCTCTTCGGCCTTCTGATGCAGCCGCAGCACGCTCAGGGCTGCACTTCGATCACCTCGCGCGGCGAGCTGGCGCACACTGTCATCGTGCTGTAGGTAGCTGCCGGTCCAGCGTGCCGAACGTGCCGTGACAGCCGTCGGTGGATCGGCAGCCCTCGCCAGATCGCTACAGAGTCCCGATCCCACGCAAACAAGAAACAAGCCCAGACATCGCCGACTGCTGCGCTTCATAGGGTCACTAGACACCGCACCGCCGCACGGGTTTCTTCCAAAGTGAATCGGAACACGGAGTGCCATGGTTTCGCACCGTTGCGTATCCGCAGTCGCAGGGACCGAACGCGCGGCGGGGTGTGGCTACTGGGGAGGCGCGGGAAGTGCTCGCGGCGCGCGAAGAGACGTCAGCACGCGATGTAGGTTTTCTAGGTCCACCGGCTTGGTGATGTGCTCTGTAAAGCCAGCTTCCTTGGCGCGCG
>WBZP01000982.1_pt1 | contig 23812 bp, 25 predicted proteins | sample 5204301 | NCBI WGS metagenome assembly WBZP01 (sample SAMN12412401, study PRJNA552823) | activated sludge metagenome | isolation source: activated sludge from nitrification reactor of wastewater treatment plant... | place: USA: Pennsylvania | collected 2017 | reverse complement strand
AAACAGGATCTGCTTGTTCTTCTGATCGATGACCTCCGGATTGAGTGGCTCACCGGCGCCGATCAGCTCGCGTACCTTGACCGGGTATTTGCTCAGGTCTTCCTGAATCAGCATGCGCCAGACGGTTGGCGGGGCGCACAGGGTGCTGACTGAGCAGCGGACGAGCGTTTCAAGAATCGCCGAAGCCGTAAAACGTGAGTAATTGAAGATGAAGATCGTCGCGCCGGCGTTCCACGGCGCGAAAAAGCAGCTCCAGGCGTGCTTCGCCCAGCCAGGCGAACTGATGTTCCAATGCACGTCGCCGGGCTTCAAGCCGAGCCAGTACATCGTGGACAGGTGCCCCACCGGATAGCTCTGATGGCTGTGGAGCACGAGTTTCGGCTTCGACGTCGTGCCGGAAGTGAAGTAGAGGAGCATCGGGTCGGTCGCCTGCGTCGGCCCGTCCGGCGTAAAGTCCTTCGATTCCTGGTAAGCATCTTCAAGCGCCTGCCAGCCGGCAACGGTACCGCCGACCGTAATGCGAGAATAGTCGCCCGGCAGGCTGGTGAACTTGTCGGCGTGCGTGTGGCCGATGATGACGTGACGGACCTGACCACGATCGAGGCGGTCGCGCAGATCGTCCGGCGCCAGCAGTGTCGTGGCCGGCGTCAGAACGGCGCCGAGCTTGAACGCGGCGAGCATCGTATCCCAGAGGGCGACTTCGTTGCCGAGCATCATCAGGATGCGGTCTCCGCGGCCGACGCCTTGCCGGCGCAGCCAGTTGGCGACCTGATTCGAACGGGCGGACATCTCTGAGAACGACATCTTCTGTTCTGATCCGTCCTCGTTTACCACCCACAGCGCCGGCCGATCGTTGCCGGACGCCATGACATCGAAGTAGTCGATGGCCCAGTTGAACTCGGTCAGATCCGGCCACTTGAAGTCGCGATATGCGGTTTGGTAATCAGTGCGGTGCGCCAGAAGGAAATCGCGTGCCTGGACGAAGGCGGAATAAGACATTGTTGCTCCTTTCTCGTTGATGAAGTCGGGGGACAGCAGTCCGTCATTGTAAGTGACTTCCCGTCGTGCATCAGCCTGCCGAACTTTCGCTCCTTCGTTCGATCGGCAAAAAGACGCGGCGAGCCTGACCAAAGCCATCATAAACGGCAAACAGCAGGCGCCCGACATGTTGCCATGCGGTAAAATGCGCGCATGTTCTATCCCCTGATTCGCCGCTTCTTTTTTTCGCTCGACGCTGAAACCGCACACCTGCTGGGCCTGGCCGGCGTCGATCTTCTCGCAGCTGCGGGCGCTGGGTGCTTGCTCGGCGGCAGCGTGCCGGACGACCCGCTCACTGTGATGGGACTCGACTTTCCCAATCGCGTCGGTCTGGCCGCCGGGCTGGACAAGAACGGAGCGCACATCGATGCGCTGGCCGGGCTGGGTTTCGGCTTTCTTGAGGTCGGCACTGTCACGCCGCGGCCGCAGCCCGGCAATCCTCGGCCGCGACTGTTCCGCATTCCACAGCAGCAGGCGATCATCAACCGAATGGGCTTCAACAACGATGGGGTCGACCAGCTGTTGGCCAACATTGCCGGCAGCCGCTTCAAGGGTCGAGGCGGGATTGTCGGAATCAACATCGGGAAGAACTTCGACACGCCGATCGAGCAGGCTGCGTCGGACTACCTGAAGTGCCTCGACCGCGTCTATCGCGCGGCGAGTTACGTCGCGATCAACATTTCGAGTCCGAACACGAAGAACCTGCGCGAGCTGCAGAAGGACGATGCGCTCGCTGCGCTGCTTGGCAGTCTGAAGGCTGCGCAGGCGCGCCTGGCCGATGAGCATGGCAGATACGTGCCGTTGGCGCTAAAGATCGCCCCTGATCTGGAAGACGAGCAGATTCGCCTGATCGCCGATCTGTTGCGTCGCCATGAGATGGATGCGGTCATTGCGACCAATACGACCGTCGCCCGGACGGGTGTGGAGGGGCTGCCGAACGCCGGGCAGACGGGTGGGCTTTCCGGGCAACCCTTGTTTGCCCGGTCGACCGCTGTTGTCAGGCAACTGGCGCAAGCGCTCGCCGGTGAACTGCCGATCATTGGTGTCGGCGGCATCATGAGCGGTGCCGACGCGGCGGAGAAGATTGCCGCCGGAGCAAGCCTCGTCCAGTTCTACACGGGTTTCGTTTATCGCGGCCCCGACCTTGTGGCTGAAGCGGTGAAAGCAATCGCCAGCCTGCGGCGGGGATGAAGGCGAGGGGAAAGGCCGCGCCCGCCAGTGCTTGCACACATTCCTCGCGCACCGGATAATCCTACCGCTGCGCAACGCGCTGCCCACCATCCATGCCCGCCATGACCCATTATCTGTTCATCATCATCGGCGCCGTCCTCGTCAATAACGTTGTTCTCGTCAAGATCCTCGGGCTATGTCCTTTCATGGGCGTTTCCAAGAAGCTCGACACAGCTTTCGGCATGGGCGCCGCGACGACTTTCGTGCTGACCGTGGCAACCGGAGCAAGTTACGTCATCGACCATTATCTCTTGATGCCGTTCGGGCTCGAATACCTCCGGACGCTGTCGTTCATCGTGACGATTGCCGCAATCGTGCAGTTGACCGAGATGGTGATTCAGAAAACGAGTCCGGTTCTGCACCAGGTCCTTGGTATCTACCTGCCGCTGATCACGACCAACTGCGCCGTGCTCGGCGTGCCTCTGCTGAACGTCGCCAACCGCCACGACTTCGTCGAGTCGCTGATTTTCGGCGCCGGCAGTGCGGCCGGCTTTTCGCTTGTCCTTGTCCTCTTTGCCGGTATCCGCGAGCGCATCGAGGGGGCTGACGTACCTGCCTGTTTTCAGGGTGCAGCGATCGCGATGATCACGGCCGGGCTGATGAGCCTGGCTTTCATGGGGTTTGTCGGTCTGGACAAGTACCAGTGATTGCCAGCCTCGCCATCATGGCGCTTGGCGCCATCGTCCTCGGCGCGGCGCTCGGTTACGCCTCAATCAAATTCAGGGTTGAAGGGGATCCGCTGGTCGAAAAGATCGAGGCCATCCTGCCGCAGACGCAGTGTGGGCAGTGTGGTTATCCGGGCTGCAAGCCTTATGCCGAGGCCATTTCTTCCGGCGAAGCCGAAATCAATCTCTGCCCGCCTGGCGGCATGGACGGCGTGCGCAAGCTGGCCGACCTGCTCGGTCGCGAGGTCAAACCGCTGGCCGCCGAGGAAAAGCCGAAGCAGGTGGCCGTCATCGACGAGCTGACGTGCATCGGCTGCACGCTGTGCATTCAGGCGTGTCCGGTCGACGCGATCGTCGGTGCAGCGAAACAGATGCACACGATCATCGAGCCGCTGTGCACCGGCTGCGAGCTGTGCGTGCCGCCCTGTCCGGTGGAGTGTATCCACATGCAGCCCGTGGCCGAAAACCTGGAAACCTGGAAATGGAAATACCCGGTATTCGAGATCCGGCGGGCGGCCTAGGACAACGCGGATGCTGCAACGACTGTTCAGCTTCAAAGGCGGCGTCAAGCCGCAGACCAACAAGACCCTTTCGCTGCAGGAACCGATCGGTGTCGCGCCCCTGCCGCAGCGCCTTTACGTGCCTTTGCATCAAAGTATCGGTGGTGCGGCCAACCCGCTGGTCAGCCCCGGCGATCGTGTCGGCAAGGGCCAGTTGATCGGCGGGGCGGACGGCTGGATGTCGTCGGCGGTGCACGCGCCCACATCCGGCACAGTGTCGGCCATCGAAGAGCATGTCGCTGCGCATCCCTCGGGTTTGCCAACCCTGAGCGTGGTCATCGAGCCGGACGGCCGCGACGAGTGGGTGACGCTCAGACCGCTCGATTACCGTCGTCACCCCCCCGAGCGTGTGCGCGAGGCGCTGCGCGATGCGGGAGTCGTCGGCCTTGGTGGCGCTGTCTTTCCCAGCCACGCCAAGCTGACGGCGGCGAAGGCCGTGACCGTGGAGGACCTGGTCATCAATGGGGCCGAGTGTGAGCCCTTCATGACTTGCGACGACATGCTGATGCGTGAGCGAGCCGAGGAAACCGTGCGCGGCATTGCCATCTTTCGCGACTTGCTTGCTGCCCGGCGGGTGCTGATCGGCATCGAGGACAACAAGCCGGAAGCCGTCGCTGCGATGCAGAAGGCGGTCGAGCGATTGGGCGAGGACTATGCGGTCGTTGCCGTTCCCACGCGCTATCCGGCCGGCGGCGCCAAGCAGTTGATCCGCGTGCTGACGGGCAAGGAAGTGCCGGCCAGTCGCCGGTCGACCGAACTTGGCGTGCAGTGCTTCAACGTGGCCACGGTCTACACTGCCTACCGCGCGCTGACATTCGGCGAACCGGTCATCTCGCGCATCGTCACGCTGACGGGCAATGTTGCCCATCCTCGGAATTGGGAAGTCCGTCTTGGCACTCCGCTGCGCGACTTCGTCGCCCTCGGTGAGCCGAAGCCAGACACCCGCACTTACCTGATGGGTGGGCCGATGATGGGCTTTGCCATGCCCAGTATCGACGCACCGATTGTCAAGGCAACGAATTGCATTATCGCCGGGTCGCCGAGACTCTTTCCGCCGAGTCCGCCCGAGATGCCGTGCATCCGTTGTGGTGCCTGCGCCGAGGTCTGTCCGCACGAGCTGCAACCGTTCGAGCTATACTGGTTCTCGCGCGCCAGGAACTTCGGCAAGACGCAGGAGTATCACATTTTCGACTGTATCGAATGCGGCTGCTGCAGCTATGTTTGCCCGTCGCACATACCACTCGTGCAGTATTTTCGTTTTGCCAAGAGCGATATCTGGGCCCGCGAGCGGGACAGGAAAGCGGCGGATGCCGCCAAGGCGCGTTATGAACTGCGCAACGCGCGTGAAGAGCGCGAGAAGGCGGAAAAGGCAGAGCGGCTGGCCAAGGCCGCGGCCGTCAAGGCTGCCGAGCGGAAAGCGCCGCCGCGCCCGGCCGGCAGCGACGGAAGCGGCATGACGCCAACGGCGAACAACAAGGACGTGGGGCCTGCTGCCGTCGCCAACGATTCCGCAAGGACCGTGCTCGACCCTGACGCGGTGAAGAAGGCGACGATCGTGGCGGCCATGGAACGTGCCAAGGCTCAGCGTGCTGCGCAGCAAGCGCGGAATACCGACCAATTGACTGCCGATCAGGAGAAGGAAATCGCGGCCATCGAAGCGCGCCGTGCGTTGGCAGAAACGGCTTCCAGCTCGCCGACCGCGCCGCCCGCCGCACGCGCGCCACTGCCGGACAGGGCAGCTGACGGATGAATTTCTCGACGCCACCCTATCTGTTGCTCGAACGCACCAGTGTGCGCCGCATCATGCTGCAGGTGCTTGTCGCCTTGTTGCCGGGAATCGTCGCCTATGTCTGGCTGGTCGGTCCGATCATTCTTTTCCAATTGCTGCTCGCCAGCGGCGCCGCACTTTCCGGCGAAGCACTGATGCTCAAACTGCGAGGCCGACCGCCGGCGGCGTTTCTCACCGACGGAAGTGCCGTCGTAACGGCCTGGCTGATCGCCTTGACCTTTCCGCCGATGGCTCCGTGGTGGCTGGTCATCGTCGGCACGCTGTTTGCCATCGTCGTCGCCAAGCATCTGTACGGCGGGTTGGGGCAGAATCCGTTCAATCCGGCGATGGTCGCTTTCGCCGCTTGCATCGTCTCATTCCCGGCACTGATGTCGCAGTGGCCGGCGCTCGGCTTGCAGCTGTCGTTGCGTGAGCAGTTCGAACTCGTCGCCGGACTGGCGCCACGCGTCGACATGATGAGCGGGGCGACGCCGCTCGACGCGATAAAGACGGCGCTCAAGGTGGGCGAAGGAAGTGTCGACGTACCGACCTTGCTCGCGACGCAAGAGGTCTTCGGCAATTTTGCCGGTCGCGGCTGGGAATGGGTGACCACGGGCTACCTGCTCGGTGGCCTTTGGCTATGGCAGCGCAAGGTCATCGCCTGGCAGGCGCCAGCTGCCTTCATTGCCGGCCTGTCGCTCCTCGCCGCCGCACTTTGGGCCTGGCACCCGGAGCACTTCGCCAATCCATTGTTTCATCTGTTTTCGGGGGGCGCGATGCTCGGCGCCTTCTTCATCGTCACCGACCCCGTGTCGGGGTGTACGACGGCCAGAGGGAAGCTGATTTTCGGCTTTGCCGCTGGTGTTCTGGCCTACGTCATCCGCGTCTTTGCGGGTTACCCGGATGGCGTCGCGTTCGCAGTCCTGCTGATGAACCTCTGCGTTCCACTGATCGACATGCACACCCAGCCACCCATCTTCGGCATGAAGAAGCGGAAATGACATCGCCGGTCAAGACACCGAGCGCGGTCCGGATGGCAGTGCGCACAGCGCTCATCCTGTTCCTGTTTGTTGTCACGTTTACCGGCTTGCTGGCGGCCGCTTACCATTGGACCCGGCCGGCTGTCGAGGCGGCGGCGGCGGCGGAAAAAAAGAAACTGATCGGCGAAGTGCTGCCGCCCGACCTGTATGACAACGATTTTCTGCAGGATGTCCTGCCGCTGCCGCCAACCCCCGAGTTGGGCCTGGACGAGGAATCGATAGCCTATCGGGCACGCCGACAGGGGACGATCAGCGCACTTGTCCTCGAAGCCGTCGCAGTTGACGGCTATTCAGGCAAGATTCGCTTGCTCATCGCCGTTGCCGCCGACGGAACGCTGCTTGGCGTACGCGTCACCCAGCACAAGGAAACCCCCGGTCTCGGTGACTACATCGAACCACGCAAGGACAAAAACAAGGAACGCCCGTGGATCAGGCAATTCGATGGCCTGTCGCTGAAGGCTCTGGCCGATCGCGATTGGCGGGTCAAGAAGGACGGCGGACGCTTCGATTCGCTCGCCGGAGCAACGATCACGCCGCGCGCGGTAATCCGCGCTGTCCATAAAGCTTTGCACCATGTGTCAGCAAACCGTGGGAAGTGGTTCGCTGACAGCACCGGCCTGGAGAAGGGACATGATCAGTCGCGCTGAGTTCAAGCAGATCCGGGATAGCGGAATCTGGCACCAGAACACCAGTCTGGTTCAGATCCTGGGCCTTTGCCCGCTGCTTGCTGTGACGAGCAATCTGGTCAACGGCGTCATGCTCTCGTTGGCGACAATCATCGTCATGGCAATTGCCAACGTTGCGGTTGCCGCTTTGCGCAATCTGATTCCCCACGAGATCCGCATCCCGGTCTTCATCCTGATCGTTGCCGCTCTGGTGACCGTCGTCGACCTCGTTTTCAACGCTCAGTTTCACGAGTTGTATCAGGTGCTCGGGATCTTCATCCCGCTGATCGTCACGAACTGCATCGTTCTCGCGCGCGTCGAGGCCTTTGCCAACCGGAATCCACCGCTGCATTCGGCGATAGACGGGCTCTTCATGGGCGTCGGCATGTTGTGGACGCTGGCCCTGCTCGGCGGTCTGCGTGAGTTCATCGGCGGCGGCACCCTGTTCGCCGGCATCGACCTGGTGCTGCCCGCACTGCGCCCGTTGCGATTGCTGCCCGAGGACTATCCCGGCTTGCTCCTCGCCATTCTTCCGCCAGGGGCTTTCATTGTTCTTGGTTGCCTGATTGCCTGGAAAAACTGGGTCGAAGCACGTGCCGCAGCGCGCCAGGTTCACGGATCGCCGTCGGCCAGCGCGACGACGATGGCTGGCGGGGCCTGACATGGCCGACAGGCCTCGCCTGAGCGCAGCCGGAATCAGCGAGATCTTTTCCCGTCTGCGGGCGGAGAACGCTGAGCCGAAGACGGAACTCGAGTTCGCGACACCTTTTCAGTTGCTGGTGGCCGTTATCCTGTCGGCCCAGGCGACCGACAAGAGCGTCAATCTTGCGACGCGCACGCTCTTTGCCGACACTCCGACGCCGCAGACCATGCTTGCCCTCGGCGAGCCTGGTTTGATGTCCTACATCAATCGTATCGGACTCTACCGGAGCAAGGCGAGGAATGTGATCGCGACCTGTCGGCAACTTCTCGAGCGGCACGCCGGGGAAGTTCCGCGTTCCCGCACAGCCCTCGAAGCCCTGCCCGGGGTCGGCCGGAAAACCGCCAATGTCGTTCTCAACGTAGCCTTTGGTGAAGCGACGATCGCCGTAGACACGCATATTTTCCGCGTCGCCCGACGAACCGGGCTGGCTGCCGGAGCGACGCCGTTGGCCGTCGAGCTGGAGTTGTTGCGCGTGGTTCCCGAGGAGTTCCGACGCTCGGCCCACCACTGGTTGATTCTGCATGGGCGCTATGTCTGCAAGGCCCGCCGACCGGAATGCGAGCGCTGCAGCATTGCCGACCTTTGTGCCCACATGGACCTGCCTGTCAGCCAGGCAGCGCTCGCGCGTGTTTAATCCAACGCGTGAGCAGGTGCGCGAATTCTTCTGCCTGGCGTGGAAGAAACACTGCGAACGGTCGATCCTCGAAGGTGCCGAAGTGACTGCGGTCGACGTGATCATCCGCCATCCTGAATACCACGCGCTGCTCGCAGCCCCCGCACCCGCCCGGGCGCACGAGTACCCTCCCGAGAGCGGTCAGCTCAATCCCTTTCTGCACCTTTCCCTGCACCTGGCGATCGCCGAGCAACTGAGCATCGATCAGCCGCCAGGAATCCGCGCCGCCTTCCAAGTTTTGGCGGCCCGCTTCGATCAGCATGCGGCCGAGCACCTGATCCTCGAGTGCCTTGGCGAGACGGTCTGGCGCGCGCAACGACAGGGAACGGCAATCGACGCTCTAGCCTACCTCGACTGCGTCCGACGCGTGGCGACGCGGTAAGCGTACTACTCCGGGGTAAACGAAGCGGCGCAACGTCCGATCTCCGCATTGGCCATTTGAGCGAGATCCTGGCTGGTATTGATGTTGCGAAAAGCCGCTGCTTCGTCGTCAAAGGCAACTTCGCTCGCCTTCAGCGTACGGTACCAGAGGTCGGGCTGACGGCCGCCGCTGTGCAGGAAAGCGGTCAACTGCGGCAGTAGCGCGCGCCGGCACAGACAAAACACCGGCTGACGCTGCGCGAACGTGCGCGCGCGAGCAAGCGCGCTCCCTTCCGCCTCGAGCGCGTCGTACAGTCGATCGACAAGATCGCCCGGCAGCAGCGGGGAGTCGCACGGAACGCATGCGACGAGCGTATGCGCCGCACTCGCCAAAGCCGCGTGCAAACCGGCCAGAGGGCCGGCGAAACCGGGGATGCGATCGCTGATCACCGGGTAGCCAAAGCGTGCGTAAAGGGCAAGTTCACGATTGGCGTTGATCAGCAGCTCGTCGACCTGTGGCTGCAGACGTTCGATGGCCCACTGGACGAGGGGTTTGCCGGAGAGTGACTGCAGCCCCTTGTCCGCGCCGCCCATGCGGCGGGCCAGTCCGCCGGCGAGGATAACTCCGCTGATCGCCGGGCGTGTCATGGTCGGCAAAGCCGCAAGTTGGGCACAGATCTGCCGGATGATCGCACAGCGGCCCTGTCGACCGGGTGGCTCATTGACTTTTCCCGCCAATGCCTCTGGTCGCCCGCTCGCGCGCAGCAGCCTGTTTGCAACGCCATCGCCATCTGCGGGCGATCAGGCAAAGCCCGGCAGCCAGCCACTTTCTTGCGCGCTCCCAGCCTGCTCCAACTGGCCCTGGAAAAGGGCTTCGATAACCGGCGGCTCATGCCAGCGCTCGTTCATGAAGGTGAGGCCGACCTCCTCGACCAGTGCACCGCTCCAGTAATGCCTGGCGATCTCGTCGAGCATCGACAGGCTAAGGCTATGTGGTAAGCGCAGGTAATCGAGCCAACTGGAATCGTGAAACGAACAGGTGTAAGTTCCCTTGCTGCGCGCGCAAACGAGAAGCTTGCCGAATACTCGCGCCGGGTGCTTGTGGCGGAAGGTTTCTGCGTCAACACGCGTGGCGAACAGCAGCAGAGCATGCAGGCGGCTGGGAAAGTGCTGATAGAGCCGCTGGCGAAAGTATTCGAGGTGGTATTCGGCAAAGTAGTTCTGCACAGTGGTGAACTGATCTTCCGGCAGCGCCTTGCCGAAGGGATTGCCGACGAGGATATCCCAACCCGGCAACTCACCTTCGGCGTCGAGCCAGGTGTACAACTCGATCGGCGCGTTGTCCTTGAACAGATGCTTCATGCGGCGATTCTACTCGACGAACGACGGTGTTCCGTTCCCGGTCGGCTCGGCTTGCCAGCGCGCCTCGGGCAATGTCGCAGCGCCAGGGCAGGGCCGCTTCCTGGGCAGGCAAAGTGCGCGGCTCTACTTTGGGCGAGCGAACTTCTCGACCAAACGTCCCAGCTTTTCCACATGTTGACGCGCCAGCGCGTCCGCTTCACGCTGCGCCCGACGCTGCTCGGCCTGCTTCTGCAGCCGCGCGTTGACCAATTCGGTGGCGTAGGAACGTTGTTCAGGGGTGATTTCTCCGGCCGGATTCCCTTCGAGATCCAAACGAACCTGTGCCTTCTCCATGGCTTTCAGGTAGCGTAGCGAGTGCGTATGGATACCCAGCGCAATGCGCAAGTGCTTACGGTCCAGATCCGGGAGACGAGCCATCAGTTGCTTGTCTATGCCTATCGCCAGTGGTCGACAGTCGCGCAGAACGGGGAATCTTTCCTGCAAGTCTTTCAGGAGCTGACGGGCGTTCTGGCTGAGCACCTTGCCTGTGTTCGGGGTATTCATGGGTCGTCGTCTTCTCAGGTCAGAAATGAATCCCACGCATGATCTGCGAGAAGGCGATCTGGTCGGCCGTTGGCTGTTTCGACTCCGCTGTCGAGTGAGCCGCCGCACTTGAATCGGGGAACATGCGAAAACTCGTGTTCATGACGATCTGTGCGACTTTCGGTGTCAGCGAGTGCAGCAGAGCACCGAAAATGCCGAGTCGGGTTGCGATGCGCACCGGCTTGTGGATGATCGCTTCCACGATCATGTCTGCGGCATCTTCAGGGCTGAGTGTCGGCACCTGATCGTAGAGCTTGGTTGGTGCGATCATGGGCGTCTTGACGAGCGGCATGTTGATCGTCGTGAACTCGATGCCGCGATCCGCAAATTCGGACGCCGCACAACGCGCCCACGCATCCATGGCGGCTTTCGACGCAACGTAAGCCGAGAAGCGAGGTGCATTGGTCAGCACGCCAATGGACGATATATTGATGACATGCCCCTTCCGTTTGCCGATCATGCCGGGCAGAAAGCCCATGGTCAGACGCAAGGCGCCGAAATAGTTGACCTCCATGGTCCGCTCGAAGTCGTGAAAGCGATCGAACGAGCTTTCGATCCCGCGGCGAATCGACCGCCCCGCATTGTTGACCAGAATGTCAACGCCGCCGTATTGGCTGCTCAGCTTGTCGACAAGATCCGCACACTGCCCGGCATTCGACACGTCAACCGGGTAGGTGACGAGCTTCAGGCCGGCGGCTTCAAACTCGCGCCGTGTTTCGTCAAGTGCCTGCGCGTCGCGCGCGATGGTCACGGCAATTGCGCCTGCTTCCGCCATCTTGCGCACAGTCGCCTTGCCGATGCCCGAGGATCCGCCAGTGACGAGAACAACCTTTCCTTCAACCTGGCCGCGCAGCGTTCGATCGACAAAGAGATCGGGGTCGAGGTGACGTTCCCAGTAGTCCCACAGTCGCCAGGCGTAGCTGTCGAGCGGCGGAACCGAGATGCCGCTTCCTTCCAGCGCGCGTTGCGTTTCCCGGCAGTCAAAGCGCGTCGGGTAGTTGATGAACTCGAGGATGTCGTCCGGAAGGCCGAGATCCTTCATCACTGCGCTGCGAATTCGCCGCACCGGCGTGAGAGCAAACATCGCCTTGCGCACCGAACGCGGGATGAAGCCGAGCAGTGCGGCATTGATCCGCATCGCCATTTCCGGGGCGTGTGCGGCACGGGCGAAGGTGTTCAGCAGATCGCCGACCCGCATCGGCATCGGGTCGGTCAGATGGAAGCAGCGCCCATCCTCGCCCGCGCGGTGGGCGATATGGTCCAGCGCAGCGACGACGAAATCGACCGGTACGACGTTGATGCGCCCCCCTTCGATGCCGATCGTCGGCATCCAGGACGGAAACATCTTGCGCATCTTTTGAATCAGCTTGAAGAAGTAGTAGGGTCCGTCCACCTTATCCATTTCGCCGGTACGTGAATCACCGACAACAATGGCTGGGCGGAACACCCGCCACGGTACCTTGCACTCTTTGCGCACGATTGCTTCCGAATCGTGCTTGGTCCGGAAGTAGGGATTGTCCAGGTTCTCCGCTTCCTCGAACATGTCCTCGCGAAAGAGGCCCTCGAAGAGTCCGGCTGCAGCAATCGAGCTGACCAAGTGAAAATGCCGACTGCCGATCGCTTCGGCCAGGCGGACGGTATTGCGCGTCCCATCGACGTTGGCCCGTTGTTGATCAGCGGCGCTGGCCTGCAGATCGTAGATTGCTGCAAGGTGAAAGAAGTGGTCGATGCGCCCGGTCAGGCGGGCAACATCGGCGTCGGAGACACCAAGTTGCGCTTGCGTCAGATCGCCGACAATGGGGATGGCGCGTGCTTCGGTCGTCTGCCAGTATGTGTATAACGCAGCCAGCCGCGGCAGTTCGATAGCGCGTGTCAAGAAGTACACCGTGGCTTCCGGCCGTGTCAACAGTTTGGCAACCAGGCGTTTGCCGATAAAACCGGTGGCGCCGGTCACGAAGTAGTTCATGCTTGTCTCCCTGCATTCATGGTCGTCTTTCGAGGCCTGCCGTTGCTGGGCGCACGCTTGGCGGGCAGCTTCGCTGGTCTTTAGTGTGCGTCCTCTAGATATTGTCACTAGACTGGCTTCTGAGGGCAAGCAAAAAACTTGTTGACCTTTCGATAACGACGCTAAGGAGATGATGATGGGCAAGAAATTGCGGGATTTGGCGGGCGGCCTGGCAGAAAACCAGTTGGCTTTGACGGTCAGGGAGTCGGCGCAGCAGATTTGGCTGGCTGGATTGGGTGCCTTTGCCAAAGCACAGGAAGAAGGGGGAAAGGTTTTCGATGCCTTGGTCAAGGAAGGTGAGAACATCCAGGCAAAGACGCGCAAAATGACCGATGAGAAGGTCGCTCAGGTCGCGGGCAAGGCGGCCGGCACGTGGGATCGCCTTGAGCAGGTGTTCGAGGACAGGGTCGCGCGCGCCTTGGGCAGCCTTGGCGTGCCGAGCAAACAGGACATTGACAAGCTCTCGAAACGTGTCGTCGAGCTGAGTGCCGCCGTGCAGGCACTGACGGAAGGCAAGCCGGCCGCCAAGATCGCGACCAGGAGCCCCGCCAAACCGGCGGCAAAGGAAAGCGCCGCGACTGCGCCGGGCGATGGAGCCTCGGCTGCCGTCAAACCGGCGGCAGCCAAGCCGGCGGCAACAAGGGCAACTGCGGTCAAGCCGATTCCGCCGGTGACGCCGGCCGACGTGCTGAATACGCTTCCGCAGAAATCGAGCGAGTAAGCGATTCCGGTTGGGCAGGCGGCTGCGCAACCGCGCACTCTGCGGGCGCCGCCGGCTGATCGGCAGGTCAGTCGCCGACAACACTCTACGTGCGGTGTCTTCTCGTCAGGCAGCCTCAGGAGGCTGGCGCCAGTAGCGTGCCCTGCGGCACGTGGGCGGGAAATCGCCCGCAGCAGTCGCTCAGCGCGGCGTTCGCGCGGTCTTCCCGCATGGAGAGGATCAGGCTATGGCTAAGACAACGAGACGTTCGACGATCGGGCTGGCACTTGCCGGCGGCGGTCCGGTTGGCGGGATCTATGAGGTGGGTGCAATGGCTGCGCTGGCCGAAGCACTCGACGGGCTTGACTTTACCGATTTCGACATCTACGTCGGTGTAAGCTCAGGAGCTTTCATCGCGGCCGCGGTTGCCAATGGCCTTGCCCCGGGCAGCCTTGCGCGTATGCTGGTGGAAAACGACACGGACGAAGTGTTCGATCCGGAGATGCTGCTCAGACCGGCATTCGGCGAATACTTCCGACGGGCGGTGTCAGTTCCCGTGCTGTTCTGGGCGGCGCTCAGGCAGTACTTGTCGGACCCTTGGCACGTGCGCCTCGTCGAGGCTTTCCAGGGCCTTAGCCATGCGATTCCGACCGGGGTATTCAACAACGCGGGAATCGATCAACTGCTCAGGAGACTCTTTTCGAGCGGCGGGCGTAGCAACGATTTTCGCCAGCTCGAGCACCGGCTCTTCATCGTGGCCACCGATCTCGATACCGGAGAATCGATCGCTTTCGGTTCACCTGGCCACGACGACGTGCCCATTTCGGTTGCCGTGCAGGCAAGCGCCGCATTGCCTGGCCTCTTCCCTCCGGTCAGGATCGGCGCCCGCTATTTCGTCGACGGCGCGCTGATCAAGACGCTGCACGCGTCAGTCGCGTTGCACGAAGGCGCGGACCTGGTTCTCTGCATCAATCCGCTCGTACCTTTCGACTCGCGTCTCGCTGCCCAGCGCGTGCCGCACGAGAGCGTCCCAGGCACGGCCCCGGATCATCTGGTCGAAGGCGGTCTGCCGGTTGTCCTGGCGCAAACCTTTCGTGCCATCATACACTCGCGAATGCGCACCGGTATGGACCGCTATCGGCTGGAGTTCAAGGGGAAGGATGTCGTCCTCTTCGAACCGACGCGTGATGACGTCGATATGTTCTTCACCAACGTGTTCAGCTATCGCGGGCGCCGCCGCCTGTGCGAGCATGCCTACCAGCGGACGCGCAGCGAGTTGTACCGGCGACGGCACGAACTGCGCCCCATCCTTGAGCGGCACGGCATCGGACTCAATCTCGGCGTGCTCAAGGATCACAGTCGCTCGCTGCTGTCGCACAAGCGCCGACCGGATCTGGCCACCAGCGCAGCGGCGCTCGAATCGTCGTTGCGCGATCTTGAACTCTGGCTGCAGGCACGGCAAGCGTAGCCGGCGGCTGCAACCGATGATGTCTGTGGCAAGCGGGATTCCCTGAGTTCGCCTTGGGTGCTATGCTGGCCGTTCGTCATCTTTCGGATCAGGGCGAACAGCGGATGGAAAGGAAACCCAAGCGGCGAACGCGGGAGCGCATCATCGAAACGAGTCTTCGCCTGTTCAACGAGTTCGGCGAGCCGAACGTCACGACGACGGTGATCGCCGACGAAATGAACATCAGTCCGGGTAATCTCTACTACCACTTTCACAACAAGGACGAGATCATCGAGGCCATCTTTACCGTCTTCGAGCGGGAAATCGACGAAACGCTCGCCGCGCCGACGCGGCGGTCGGCAAACGTCGAGGACATCTGGCTGTTCCTGCATCTTCTTTTTGAGGAGATCTGGGCGTATCGGTTTTTCTACCGTGATCTGAACGACCTATTGACGCGTAACCGGTTGCTCGAGGTTCATTTTTGTCGAATCCTGGCGCACAAGGTGCGCACCGCGCAGGCCTTGTGTGATGGCTTGGTGTCTACCGGTGCCATGCGCGCTACGGCGCCGGAACGGCGCGCGCTGGCGACCAATGTGGCGGTACTGGCTACCTACTGGCTGTCGTTCGAGTATGCGCGTGACCCGCGCGGGAAGGCCGAAACCGATCGTCTCGGGCGCGGTGTCTATCAGGTGATGGCGATGCTTTCGCCTTTCCTCATCGGCGACGCGAAAGGCCTCTTCGACAGGTTGTCACGCGAATACGTCGCGCCCTAGCCGGCGATCAATCCGTTTCATCAGTCTGGAGGAAGAGCAATGGGGTGGACAAAGTTTCCTTATGCCGACAAGAAATACAGTTATGCGGGAGCGATGCTCGCTGACCACTGGCACCGCCTGCACCGCGGCGATTGCGAGCCGTTTCCGGACGATCCGGCAGTCCAGGATGCATGGCGCAGTTATCACGCCGGAGACTTCGGGAAAGCTGTGGAAACCGGCGTAGCGTGTGGGTTGGCCGGGTATAACGCGGCAAACAAGGCGGCGGCAATCTATGCCAACTATCTGGAAACCGACGATCAACGCAAGCGCATTCTGCTGCTGGAAGTCGCGCGGCGTTGCGAAGAGATGCAGGAGAAGATGCCAGCCGACGCCAATGCCTGGTATCTGCACGCTTACGCGCTGGGCCGCTACAGCCAGAGCATTTCGGTTGCCAAGGCTTTGGCCCAGGGCCTGGGGGGAAAGATCAGGAACAGCCTGACACGCGCGATCGAATTGCAGCCGCGGCACGCGGATGCGCACATCGCGCTCGGTGCATACCACGCCGAGGTGATCGACAAGGTGGGTGGCCTGGTGGGTGGCATCACTTACGGGGCAAAGAAGAGCACTGGGCAGGAACTCCTGGAGAAGGCGCTGCAGCTCAATCCGGACTCGGCGATCGGCCGGATCGAGTTTGCCAATGCCCTGGTCATGATGCACGGCAAGGCGCGGATGAAGGATGCCGAGCGGCTGTATCAGGAAGCAGCAGCCTGCCTGCCGATGGACGCGATGGAGCGTCTCGACGTCGAAGCAGCAAAGGCGGAAATCGCCGACTGATCAGCCAGCGACTGTCGGGAAGTTCTCGTCGAAGAAGCGGTGGACTTCGCGTTCTATCGTTGGCTTAAGCGCCGACAACAGGAAGCCGAGTCGAATGTCGAGGAGGACCTCCCGGCTGTCGAGCGTCAACTGGCCGCTTACGCCGGGTCGTTTGAAGTGCAGGACGTCGCCGTGCCATGCAGAGTTCAGCGCGAACTCCTCTTTCAGTTCGGCAGCCATGTGTTCGGCCGAGGCACGTGCCTCGGCGCGGGTCTTGCCATGCTGGCGGCGGATGATGATGTCGCTCATGCAACGGTGTCCTTCAGAGTCAGCCAAGCTCGGCGCAAAGTGAACGAAAAGCCGCATATCGGCGCGGGTTTATCCTGCCTTCGCGCAGTGCGGCCTGAATTCTGCAATCTGGTTCGCGATCGTGCAGGCAATCACGGAAACGACAGTGACCAAGCAACGGGCGCAACTCGCGGAAGGCACCAGCGACGCCTTCCGGGGAAAGATGACGCAACCCGAACGCCATCAGGCCGGGGGAGTCGATCAACGCCGCGTCGTCGCTGAAATGGTACAGGGTTGCCTGGGTCGTTGTGTGCCGGCCTGTCTTGAGCGCCTGCGAGATAGCGCGTATCGCTGCATGCGCATGCGGGATCAGCGCATTGGTCAGCGTTGACTTGCCCATTCCGGATTGCCCGATCAGCAGGCTGGTGTGGTTGGCCAAGTAGGGCACGACGCTCGTCGGGTCGTGTCGGGCAGCCAGCTCGAGCACGCGGTAGCCTAGCTCCCGATAGGGTGCAAGCAGCGCTTTCGCGTCGGCCAGTCGTTCGCCTAGATCACACTTGTTGAGCAGGATGAGAACTTCGATCCCCTGGCACTCGGCGGCGACAATGCAGCGTGTAACCAGTTCATCCGAGAACGACGGCTCGGTGGCGACAACGATGATGATCTGGGTAACATTCGCGGCGATCAGTTTCTGCTTCCACTTGTCGGAGCGATAGAGCAACGTTTGTCGCGCATCAAGCGCACAGATGACCCCTTGAGCCGCACTGACTTGATCGACGAGGACACGGTCGCCGCACACCAGCTCGCTTTTCTTGCCGCGTGGGACGCAGAGGAGCGTCGTGCGGTCGGCCAACTCGACCCGGTATTGCCGCCCATGCGCCGCGACGACCAGCCCGGCGAGTCTCAAATGCGCTCCTGCAGGTGTGCAATGCGCAGGCCGGCGGGCGGATGAGAATCGTAGAAAAGCGAGTGCAACGGATCAGGCGTGAGGGTTGCTGCGTTATCCTCGTACAGCTTGACGAGGGCGGCGATCAAGTCAGTTGCCGAAACCTGCGCGGCAGCATAGCGGTCCGCCTCGAACTCGTCGCGCCGCGAAGCAAGACTGAACAAAGGAGTGAGGATGAACGTAAACACCGGGCTGACGAGAACAAAGAGCACCAGCGCCAGCGCTGAGTTCATCTCGTGGACGCCGAGACCGGCATAAAACCAGCGTGCGCCGATCAGTTGGCCGAGGAGGGCCAGCAAAGCCAGCGAGAAGGCGAAGAGAAGCAATACCCTCTTCATGACATGGCGATGCTTGAAATGGCCCAGCTCGTGGGCCAGCACCGCTTCGACTTCGGCAGGCTGCAGGCGACTGAGCAGCGTGTCAAAGAAAACAATGCGCTTCGTCCGCCCGTAGCCGGTAAAGTAGGCGTTGCCATGGCTCGAACGTCGTGATCCATCCATGACAAACAGACCTGAGCTGGCAAAACCGCAGCGTGCCAGCAAGGCCTCGACGCGCAGGCGCAGCGAATCGTTGGTGAGCGGCGAGAATGTGTTGAACAGCGGTGCGATCCAGCTCGGGTAAACGAGAAGAACCAGCAGGTTGAAGGCACACCAGAAGAGCCAGACTGAAAACCACCAAGTCTCGCCCATGGCCTCCATCAACCAAAGAACGACACTCAGCACTGGCGTGCCGATCAGCGCGGCGAGCAGCGCCCCTTTCGCACGGTCGGCGAAAAAAAGCCAGGCCGTCATGCGGTTGAAGCCGAATCGCGCTTCGATCACGAACTGCCGGTACAGTGCGAGCGGCAGGTCGAGCAAGGCTGTGAGTGCCAAGACACTGAGAATCAGTGCCAGGCCGTAAGGTATCCCGGCCAGGTGCGCTGACCAGAAGTCGTGCAGTCGCTGCAGTCCTCCACCGAAGGTCAAGGCCAGGAGGACCGACAGGTCGACTGCGAGAGCGAGGCGGCCGAAGGAGGTGCGCGCCACCGTGTAGTCAGCCGCTTTCTGGTGTGCTGCAAGCGCGATCCGGTGGCCGAAGTCGGCCGGCACCTGACCCCGGTGCGCTTCAATGTGTCGGATCTGCCGATGTGCAAGCCACAGGCTCGTCGCGCCCATCAGCAAGCAGGCGGCCAGGAAGAAAAAAGAAAACGCATTGAGCATGGGGTTGTGACAGAATGGCCGTTTCATCGGTTCAAGCGCATTATATGACACTGGCTGCCACTTCCCTCGTTTGGCTGGACATGGAAATGACCGGCCTCGATCCCGACCGCGAGCGCATCATCGAGCTGGCGATCATCGTGACCGATGAACAGTTGACGACGATCGGCGAATCGCCGGTCTGGGTGGTGCATCAGGATGACGCCTGTCTGGATGCCATGGACGAGTGGAACAGAACCACACACGCTCGTTCAGGCCTTATCGAGCGTGTCAAGGCCTCGTTGCTTGACGAAGCGATGGTTGAAGCGGCCGCTCTCGCTTTTGTGAAATCGCACGTCCCACAGTCGGCCAGTCCCTTGTGCGGTAACTCGATCGGCCAGGATCGACGATTCCTGTGCAAGTACATGCCGCGCCTGGAGGCGTGGTTTCATTACCGCAACCTCGACGTCAGCACGCTGAAAGAGTTGTGTCGGCGTTGGCGGCCAGACGTAGCGAAGGGCCTCACAAAACGCGCGGAACATTCGGCGCTCGCCGACATCCGCGAGTCGATAGGCGAACTGAAGTACTACCGCGAGCACTTTCTCCGACTCTGAGGGACCGAGCCTCGCCCCTTGTCTCACCGACGCTGCATGCAACAAACGGGTTTCCCGCATCGCGCGTCCGGCACCAGCGCAGTGCATCGTCGCCCGTCAATGCACCAGCAACCGGCGCAAGGATGCACCTTCTCCGACGAAATTCTGTCCCGAATCGCCACCCACGCAGTTGGCACGCTTAGTGCTTATAACGCAGAAACTGGTGCTCACGGCAAATACGATGACAGCAAACTTCTACAACGAGATGGTCGACGACGCGGGAAACCTCAGGCCTCATTACCGCGCCTTTGCCGACTGGTTGGCAAGCATGGCGCCGGATCGGCTGGCACGCAAGCGGGCAGAGGCTGATACCGCCTTTCACCGGGTGGGAATTACCTTTGCCGTCTATGGCGAAGAGGCGGGAACCGAGCGATTGATTCCTTTCGACATCATTCCGCGCATCATTCCAGCCGCCGAGTGGCGCTCCTTGCAGGCCGGTCTGTGGCAGCGGGTTACTGCGCTGAACGCCTTCCTGAACGACATCTACCACGCGCAGGAGATTCTGCGTGCCGGCGTCATTCCGCGCGAACAAGTGCTCGACAATAGCCAGTTCCGGCCCGAAATGATCGGCATAGATGTACCGTCCGGGATCTACGCTCATATCGCCGGCGTGGACATCGTTCGCGCCGGGGCGGGTGAGTCGTACGTGCTGGAAGACAACCTGCGCGTTCCGTCGGGCGTCTCCTATATGATCGAAGACCGCAAGATGATGATGCGGCTTTTTCCGGAATTGTTTTCGCGCCACAAGATCGCGCCTGTCCAGCACTATCCCGACATGTTGCTGGAAAACCTGCGCACAGTTGCGCCGAACGGCGTCGCCGACCCGACCGTCGTCTTGCTGACGCCAGGCGCGTACAACAGCGCTTACTTCGAGCATACGTTCCTGGCCCAGCAGATGGGAGTGGAACTGGTCGAAGGGCGCGATCTGTTCGTGCGCGACGATACCGTCTATATGCGCACGACGCAGGGTCCGCAGCGGGTAGACGTGATCTACCGCCGGCTGGATGACGACTTTCTTGACCCTCTGGTTTTCAACAAAGATTCCATGCTGGGCGTTCCGGGATTGCTCTCGGCTTACCGCTCCGGTCGCGTCACCCTGGCCAACGCCATCGGTACCGGCGTTGCCGACGACAAGTCGATCTATCCCTACGTACCCGAGATGATTCGCTTTTACCTCGGAGAAGCACCCCTGCTCAACAACGTGCCTACCTGGATGCTCCGTCGATCAGACGATCTCGAGTATGTGCTGGCGCATCTGGCGGACTTGGTCGTCAAGGAGGTGCATGGCGCCGGCGGTTACGGCATGCTCGTCGGACCGGCGGCGAGCAAGTCCGAGATCGAGGAGTTTCGCCGGCGCATACTGGCCGCACCCGAGAAGTACATCGCGCAACCGACATTGGCCTTGTCCAACTGCCCGACCTTCGTCGAGTCTGGAATCGCTCCGCGCCATCTCGATCTGCGGCCTTTTGTCCTTTCCGGCAAGTGTATCGGCATGGTGCCGGGCGGCTTGACAAGAGTCGCCCTGCGCGCCGGATCGCTGGTCGTCAACTCGTCGCAGGGTGGAGGAACCAAGGACACCTGGGTTCTGGAGAACGAGAATGCTTAGCCGTACTGCCGATCACCTCTATTGGATGGCCCGCTACACCGAGCGGGCGGAAAACCTCGCTCGCCTGCTCGACGTTTCCTATCAGATGTCGCTGCTGCCGCAATCGATTGCCTCGCAGAACGAGAACTGGCGGGCCATCCTGGCGCTCAACAGCCTTGAGGCAGCGTTTGCCGAAGCCTATGCCGAGGTCAACGTCGAGAACGTGCTGCGCTTCATGGTCTCCGACCCGGCGAACCCGTCATCGATCCACAGCTGCTTGCGGGCAGCGCGCGAAAACGCGCATGCAGTACGCGGCACGCTGACGGCCGAAATGTGGGAAAGCGTCAACGCGACCTGGATCGAGTTGCGCCAGCAGCAGTTTGAACATATTCTCGCACGCGGCATCAGCGAGTTTTTCGACTGGGTCAAACTGCGCTCGGCGGTAACGCGCGGCGTGACCTTCGGCACGATGCTCAAGGACGACGCACTGCATTTCATCCGCCTTGGCGGACTGCTCGAACGGGGAGACAACACGGCGCGCATTCTCGACATGCAGTACCACGTCCTGCGCCAGAACGGCGACGAGGCGGCCAGCGATTTCTACCGCTGGAGTGCGTTGCTGCGTTCCGTGTCGGCGTTTCAAGTCTATCGCAAGGTCTATCGGGAGGCCATCACCCCGGCGCGCGTAGCCGAATTGCTCATTCTTCGGATGGATATGCCGAGGTCGTTGCATGCCTGTGCCGACGGCATCGTGCGCATGCTGCAATTGATTGCCAACAACGCTTCGGCAGAAACCGAACGTCAGGCCGGCGTTCTCCACGCTCGCCTGCATTTCGCCCGCATCGACGATGTTCTGGCGGGGGGGTTGCACGAATACCTGAGCGATTTCATGGATCGAATCTACGATCTGGGTGACGGCATCAGTCGCGACTTCCTTGTCGCAGCGTGAGCGGGCGCAGCTGAGCAGAGCGATGGCGGGAGACCTGCCGGCGGGACAGGCCTCAGGTCTCCACCCGCTCTGCGCGTCGTTTGGGCGCACGAGCACAGCGCACGCGGCCGGCGCGCACCGGTTTCGGCAAGCTTACTACTGCATCTGCTGAATCCCGGCCAGGACCCAGCCTGCACCGCCATCACGCGGCTTGACCATGTGCCAGACTTCGTCCACCTGCTCGGCCGCGGCATTGGCTTGTTCACGGATCAAGCCCGTGAAACGCACGCTGACAATGTAGCGGCTGCCCTCTTCGGCGACATCCAGCACTTCCGCATTGATCTCGACGACGTCGGTTTCCTGCTTGGCGTTACCGCGTTCGCTGATGTTCATCTTGATCTCGGCGAACATCTCGGGTGTCGTAAACTCCCGAATATCGTCAAGGTTGCCGGCGTCGTTGGCCGCCTGCAAACGGATGAAGTTGACCTTAGCGTTGCGCACGAAAACGGCAACGTCAAAATCCGCCGGAATGTGACCAAGCTGATGGGCACCTTCGGCAACCGGCGCCGCTGCGCTGGGCGAGAACATCGCTGGCTCGCTGGGACGCTGTTCCGGCAGTGCACCGGGAGCGCCGGCAGCGGCATACTGCAGCCCGCCGGCAGTCGCCTGAGCAGCGGCTCGCCGGCGCATGACGAAGGCGAGCAAGGCCAAGCCCGCCATGACGAAGAGGCCGATCATCAGCATCGAGGCAAGTTCCTCGCCGAAACCGAAATGAGAGGCGAGCGCAGCGAGTCCGAGACCGGCCGCCAAACCGGCAAGGGGTCCCATCCACGACCGCTTCGCCTGCGCTGCGGGTGTGGACCCGGCCATCGGTGGCCGCGCAGCATTTGCTGTCGCGGCGGAGGAGGGCGAGGAAGAGGGCGAGCGGTCGGCGCTGATGGACTCGCGCTGCATACCGGAGGACTTGCCGCCGCCAAAGCGCTTGCTTGCCGCATCGGCATCGCCCGTCACTACCGCTAGAGCGAGCGCGAAAACGACTGCCAGCATGGAAAACATTTTCATGGGTGTCTCCTGTAAGTGGTTCAGGGGTGAAACAGGCCCTAGCTTAGAGATCCGTCTGCATAACGAAAAGCAGAATAATTCGTAATGATACTTCCAAATTCTCGTAGTGTTTCAAGTCTCGCGCCAGCGCTTTGCGCGTTCTCCGGCAAGCGACCCCATGCGCCGGTTAGCAGAGAGGATTGTCGATCGCCGGCGAGGCCGCGCCTGCCGAGGCAAGCAGCGTGCCACTCGGTGACGCCGGTTGGCTCTCTGCCTTGACGCGCCGGCTCCGCTTGACGTTGCCGCTGGCCTGTGAGCGCGCTTGCCCGATGATGGCGACGGTTGCCGGGTGGGTCGACAGACGTTCAGTGGTGATCGCGTAAACCTGCTCGCTGATCGAGGCGATGCGGCCGATCGCGCGCACGCCGTACTGCTGCGCCACGTCGTCGGCGATCGCACTGGGCGCAACGAACAATCCTGCGCCACCTTGGGCAAACGACTTGAGCAACGCGCTGTCGTCAAATTCACCGACAATGCGGGGGTGCAGACGCTCGGTAGCAAACCATTCCTCGATCCGTGTACGGATTGCCACGTCATCCCCTGGCAGGAGAAAGGGCGCTCCTTGCAAGAGGGCCGGAAAGTTCCCATCAAGCTTGTCGAGCACAGGCTCGGCGCCGAATACGGTCAGGTCGCTCTCCGTCAGCAGGTGGCTGAAACAACGCACATTGAGGTTCGCCTGCCTCGGGCGGTCGGCGATCACCAAATCCAGTCGATGCACGGCCAGCTCGGCAAGCAACGGCGTCAACCGCCCTTCGCGACCAATGAGGCGTACC
>WBZP01002045.1_pt1 | contig 23828 bp, 22 predicted proteins | sample 5204301 | NCBI WGS metagenome assembly WBZP01 (sample SAMN12412401, study PRJNA552823) | activated sludge metagenome | isolation source: activated sludge from nitrification reactor of wastewater treatment plant... | place: USA: Pennsylvania | collected 2017 | reverse complement strand
CCGGCTTCATGGTCTGCAGTTTGAGCAGCTCGAACGGCCGGCCGTGCTTGCCGATCCTGGTCTGCCGGAACAACAGCGCCCCGCCGGTCTCGCGGGTCAGCAGCGGCCCGACGATGAGCAGGAAGGGGGCGCAGACAAGCAGCCCCATCGAGCTGAGCACCACATCGAGGATCCGCTTGAGATGCAGTTGCACCCCCGGCCGGCGGCGTCCCAGCCGGGTCACGGGCATACCGAAGATCATGTCGTCGGCCTTGCCGTCACCGATCAGGTCGAAGTACCGCGGGACGGCCAGGATCCGCAAGCCGGCGTCGAGACCCTTCCGGATCTCGAAGACCTCGCGGGCCTCCGAGGCCTGCGAGAACGCCACCAGCACGGTCGAGGCGCCCACCAGCTTCGCCTGCTGCACCAGATCCACGTCGATCAGATCGGTGACGGTGCTCGCCAGGTCCAAGCCGTAGTCCGGATTGTCATGCGCAAGCTCGGTGATGGTGTCCGCGATCACCCCGCCGCCCACCAGCAGCAGCCGCTCCCGAGCCAGATCGTTGCGCCGCAGCCACCGCATGACCACATAGACCGGCGCGCGCACCAGCGCCAGCAGGAAGCCGCAGACGGTCACCCATGCGACGTCAGACACCGCGAGTTGGCCGCCGAACAAAGCGACCACCAGGGCGTAAGCGCCGGACGCGACGAAGGCCACCATGACCGCGCGGGGCATCTCGTCCAGGGCACTGAGATGGATCTTCGCGGCGAACATACCGGCCTGCCAGCGCATGACCAGCAGCAGGCCCAGGCCGAGGTAGTCCAGACCGGTCGAGGAGGGATGCCACACATAGGCGACCGCGGCGAGGACGACCAGGTCCGTGATCGCCAACATCGCCCGCTGGCGGCGAGCGTTCAACTGGTAGGCCCGCGGCCTCGACAGGATGCTCACGGTGGCAGTTCCCATGCCAACTCCCTCCAGCCGTCGTACTCGTGCTATCGACAGCCGTTCCGGAGGTCTTGAGACGCGCGCTCAGTCGGGCGCAGCGTTGGCATCCGGCTTACGACGGCTGCCCCGGAGGCGGGAAGCGACGATGCCGGCCAACACCGCGGTCCCCGCCGCGAGGACTGCAGCCAGGGCGTACAGCAGCCTACGGGGAACACCGGAAGGCGTGTCGTTCCGATCGGCCTCGGAGATCGCGGTGGCGACGAGGAAAGGATCGGTCTTAGCTTGCTCGATCACCTGATCCAACAGCGCCTGGTTTGCGATCTGGGCGGCCTGCGGATCGGCCAGCTCGGTCTGAATCGTCATCGTCAAGGTGAGCGGGGGAATCTGGACGTCGAGTCCTGATCGAACGTCCCCGGAGGGCACTCCCGCTGCCGCCGCCGCTGCGTCTACCGCCTGCTGCGAAGCGACGAACTGCGGATAGGTCTGCACGAGCAATGAGACAAGGTCCCGCCCGTCCGCGCGTCCTGGCTTCGGCTGGAAAGCCACCACCGAGCCAGACGCGTACCGCACAGGCATGGATGAGACGTAGTAGGACAGGCCCACCAGAACGATCAGGAATGTGGCGAGCATGACCGGCCACTCCCGCGTCACGTTGCGCACGCTGACCTTCTCGGACTCACCCACGGCTGCACCCTAACGGCTGGGCAGTTTGTGAAGGGAATCGGTGGACAGCGCGCAGCCAAGATCAATAGCCTCGAAGAATCACCCCCTTGGGTGAACGCGCAGCGGACGGAGCAAGTCGATGCAGCAGCGAACCGATGCATTGACCATGGGCACGCGGCCGTCGGGCACCCTCCTGGTGGGACTTCTGATGGGCCTGGTTGCCCTATTCGTCACAGCTCCTGCGTATGCCTCCCACCGCCCGGTCCTCGGTGGCGGCTCGGGCTTCGCCACGACCAGGCCGACGGCCACAGGTGGGGCCAGCGCATCCGGCGAGTTCGTCTCCGCCAAGGCCCCGCCGGCTCCGGCCCAGGCGCTGGCCGCCACCTCCGGCACGCTGCCGCAGTTCGGTACACAGTTCCACGGCATGTGGTCGTCGTACACCGACAAGCAGCGGGCCATGGTGCTCGACCGGCTCAAGGCGAACGGGGCGACCACCGTCCGGCTGGACGTCTCGTGGGCCATGCTGCAACCCAAGTCCGCGACCTTCGACTCGTGGGGCACGGGATTCGTGACCCGGGTACTGAAGATGATCACCGACCGCGGGCTGCAGCCCATGGTGATGGTGTGGTTGACCCCCTCGTGGGTGACCGGTTCCACCGACGACCGGGTGCCCCCCACCGGCGCCGTGCAACTGGCCCAGTGGCAGACCTTCCTCAAGGACGCTGCCGGTCGATTCCCCCAGGTCCGGGACTGGGAAATCTGGAACGAGCCCAACCACAACGACTTCATGCGGGGCGCTGACCCTACGGTGTACGCCGACGTCCTGGCAGCGGGCTACCGCGGCATCAAGGCCGGCAACCCCAGCGCTCGGGTCGTGTTCGCCGGCACCCAATTCGTCGACGTCCCCTGGATCGAGAAGGCTCTGCGGGCGGGAGCGGCAGGGATGTACGACGTGATGGGCGTGCATCCGTACATGGCGGTGGGCAACCTCGCCCCGACTGCCAGCGATGACGGCTCGATCTGGAGGATGCGGCACGTGCCCGTCCTTCGCAAAGCGATGCTCGCAGCCGGCGATGACAAACCCATCTGGTTCACCGAGTTCGGGTGGCGAGCCGGCTCGATCGGCAAGGCGAACTGGCAGCTGGGGGTCGACCAGAACACGCAAGCCAAGTACTTGGCCGACACACTGTCGATGGTGCGCAGCGAATGGCCCTACGTCACGCGTGTCTACTGGTACCGCGAACTTGCCGACAACAACACCGCGAACGCCTCGGGCTACGGCCTGGTCCTGCCGAACGGGTCCGTGAAGCCGGCGCTGAGCCAGATCCCCGGGATCTACGCCGCAGGCTGAGCCAGCGCCGGCCGATTGACCGCCCTGGCGGCTACAGGGACTTTCCGCGCATGGCCCATCCCAAGCAGTCGCGCATCGTGGCCCTGGCCCAATCCGTACCCAACCATCGTCGGCGTCGACCTACTTCCGCGCTCTGGCTGGCCAGCCACCGCAATCGCTGCGCGCGGGTCGCAACATTCAGGGGAGGCCGTCGCAGAATCTCGGCCTGCCGCCCGGCCGGCACGATCACCGCGGGCGGCCGGGGGCCGAGACCCATCGCGTATTCGTAGGCCCCGATCACGTCCAATCCCAGGGCCTGACAGGCAGTCCAGGATCCGTAGATGCGCACGTTTACATCGATCACCAACGGCTGGCCGTCCACGTCGGCCACGGCGTCCAGTGCGAACGGGCCGGTTAGGCCCAGAGCCGCCACGACTCGTCGTGTGACGTTCGCAAGCTGCGGATCGTCGGTGCTGGTGACTCCATACGCCGCGCTGAAAGGAGCCCGTGGGTTCACCGTATTGCGGTACGTCAACAACTGGACGACCTCGCCCTCGCGCGCGACACCCGCCGAATCCAGCGCTGGACCCGGGTGGAACCTCTGGACTTGCACGTCCCCGTAATCGTCGCGTCGAGCGGCGGCCAGATCCTCGAGCACCTGGATACCGACTCCGCCAGCGCCTGATCGGGGCTTCAGGATGAAGGGACCGGATTCGCCGTCAGGGACGTCCTCAAGGCGGTCCCAGAACGCCGGGACAGCGATCCCGCAGTCATCGAGGTACGAGCAAAGCCGGCTCTTGTCGATGATCTCGTCGGGAGCAAGCGGCGCGCTGCGTGTGTAGGGCAGCAAACGCTGCTCCAGACCGCTTTGGCACAACCACATCTCGCACGGTTCCGCCGCCTGCCAGTCGAGCAGATCCGGGCTCTCGAGGGCAGCCAAGGCGCGATCGTCCAAGGCCCCGTCCGGACCTATGGCGGCAGGTAGCACGACGTCGGAGCAGGTGGCCCAGCGCTCTTGCAGACGGTCGTTCGCTGACGTGGAGGTGCAGCGAACCACCCGATGTCCCCGCCGCCTCAAGGCGGCCCCGAAATCCACTCCGGGCTGCCAGAAATCGTCCTCCAGAATAACGACCGTGCTCATGATCGTCCTCGTCGCCCGGGCATCACGCGGCGGGCGCCGGCCGCGGCCACCTGACCCGCCATCGCGGTGGCAGGCCCAATGTCGTCCGCGGCCCACCACGCGTACTCGACAGTTGCCCCCGGCGCGTAACGACGCGGTCTGGCCGACCAGCCGTGCCTGATGGCCAAGTTCTCCACCACCTGCACCCTGTCCATGATCTGCTCCCCCGGATCCACGCGGCGTCCGGTCAGCGCCAGGTGGCTGGCCCGGACCACGTCCAGTCCGGTGGTTGTGGTGAACAGGCGGAACTGGGCACCCCGACGGGGGTTGAAGTCGATCAGCCGCCACTGTCTGGTCGCGTGATCGCGGACCCAGTCGGAGTCGAACGGACCCACGTAGCCCACCGCCTGGCACGTTCGCCTCATGAGCTCGACGAGGTCAGATGCCGGGCGGGCGACGTTGACGATGCCGATGCCGGTGTCCGACGGGTGTGCCATGTACTTGCGGCCCGTCCACACGATCGCGTCCGTTTCTGCTCGAGCGACCACCCCGGCTGCGTACCAGAACTCACCGTCCCCGGCCAGGAATTCCTGCAGAAAGATGGATTGACCGCTTTCGGCGGCAGCCAGCAGCCCTGCTAGTCGCGCCTGGTCGTGGATCAAGGTCGTATGCGGGACTGTCTGATCCGCGAGTCTCGAGTACGGGGCTGGGCTCTTGGCGATGACCGGCAGCCCGACATCGGCCACAAAAGCGCGCAACCTCTGCCGGTCTGCGGTGTGAATCCAGCGGGGGTAACCGATGCCGGCCTGGGCGGCAAGAGTGCCGAGGCGCACCTTGTCCGACAACTGCAATGGCAGCGTCGGCGGCACGGGGAATGTCAGCAATCGCGGATCGAGATCGTCCCGGCTCTGGGCGAGGGTCACTGCGCTCTCATCGTCACCGGCGAGCACGACACAGCGGGTGCCGATCCTGGCAGCAATCCCGTTGAGCACCTCTGCGTGCCCCTCGTCCGCAGGCAACGGGTCGGCCACCCGGGCCGTGACGTAACGCGACTGCAGCAGTTCGGTTTCCCGCTCTGCGGCCAGCACGTACACCGGGATCCCCCAACGGCCCAGCGTGCGGGCGGTGGCGAGTGCGCCGTAGTCCCATATCGGCGATCCGGTCCGCACAAGCAAGGCGGGGGCGCCGACTTCGGGAAGCGAGGCGCCGGAAGCATCCGGCATGACGTCATCATGCACTGTCCGCCGCCTCGATCGCGGGACGAGCGAGCCTGCTTCCGGGTAGCTGCGGACTAAAGTCTGACGCCGAATCGAGCGAAGGGTAGGTAGTGGAGAACGGCAGCCGTACCGTTGAGCCGGGCAGCCGCAGCGCCGGTTACCGCTCCCGCACGGCCGTCTTGTTCGCTGCAGCGGAGATTGTCGGCAAACTGGCGTCGTTTGCGATGTTCGCGGTCGCCACTCGGATCCTCGGACCGGACGGATTCGGCGAGTTCTCCTGGGCCATGGGCCTCGGCATGATGGTCGCCTCATTCGGCATGTTCGGCTTCGACATGGCCTTGATCCAGCTCGGCGGGGCCGACCCGCGCCGCACGGCCAACTACCTCACGTCCTCGGTGACACTTCGGCTGTCGATCGCGGTGGTGGGGGTTGCCGTACTGGCCCTCTGGCCGATCCAGCAGGGTGGCAGCAGGGTCGCCCTGTTGCTGATGGCGCTGGCCTTGGGCCTGGAGAACGTGTCGCTGGCGGTGCGGTCGGCCGCCGGAGTGCTTGACCGGCAGCGGGGAGCGGCCATCAACATCATCATCCAGCGGGTGGCAATCGCTGCCATCGCGATCGGTGTTCTGCTGGCCGGCGGCGGTGTCATCGGCATGGCGGCGGCCTACCTCACGGGGACGGCCATCGGAACCCTGGCAATGCTGATCCTCGCCCACCGGATCGGCGCTACCCCGCATCTGCGCAATCTGACGTGGCCCGACACGAAAGCCCTGGTACGCAGGTCGATCCTGCCCGGCGCCGCGAACACCATGAACATGCAGACGACCAGGGTCGATGTCATCGCCCTGGCCAGAGGCGGCAACTACGTCAACGTCGGCTACTTCTCCTCGGCGTACAAGCTGATGGAGACGAGTCTGTTCTTCTCCGACGCTCTGATCAGAGCAGCGATGCCTGCGATGCTGTACGCACGCCAGCCGACCGACATCGGACGCATCCTGCGCGCCCTGTACTCGACGGCAGCAGTCTTCTACTTCCCGCTCGTCGTGGCCATGGTCATCCGCGGCGGCGACCTTCTGGGGCTGCTGTTCGGCCAGGAGTACGCGACGGGTGGCCGGACGACGATGATCGCCCTCGCCTGGGCACTGCTGGCCCTTGTGACACTCAGCGCCCTCACCACCGCCTTGTTGGTCAGCAACCACAGCGTCGATGTTGCTGCGGTTGCGGCGATCACGATGGTCGTCAAATTCGTCATCGTGTGGCCGCTGGTGGATCGGTACGGCGCCCTCGGGGCAGGCATCGCGGTCGCGATCGCCTTCACGACGCAGGCTTGTCTGCTGGTGTGGCGACTTCACCGGCATGCCGGCTGGCCGCGCATGGGCGCCAGCCTGCTGCCAGCCAGCGCCGGCAGTGTGGCCATGTGTCTTCCGCTGCTCACGGGGCTGCCGGTCATACCGGCCCTGTCAGCCGGCGGCCTCGCGTTCGTCGCGGTGTGGTGGGTCGTCGCGCGCCGGGCAGACCCGGACGCGATCGCGCGCGTACGCTCGCTGATCGGGAGGTGAGCACGTGCAGCACTCGGCGACCGGGGCAGAGGCGGTCATCCTGGACCCGTACCGCCCATATGCACTGATGATGATCGAACACCTTCACCGGCGGCACGGCGTCCGAACCATCTGTCTGCATTCGGACTGGAAGACCCGGATTCTGCTGGAAGGCCGGCACCCCGTGCTGCGGTCGCCAGCCGTGAGTGCCCACTACATGGTCGGGCCGAGCGATTGGCAGAGGATCGCCGCGCGGCTGCGGACCCATCACCACGTGGTGGGCGTGCTGCCGTATGAAGAAGGAATGGTGGCACCGCTTGCCCGCCTGGCCGAGATGCTGAACCTGTCCTGGGCGCAGCCCGCAGTGCTGCCCGCGTTCCGCGACAAGGCAGCTCTCAAAACGTTGATCGCTCGCAACGATCCGGCAGTGCGGCTCAATGTGTTCGCGGCCGTGCGAGACGCCGTCGATGTCGCCGAGGTTCTGGCCACACACCGCCTCGATCGCTACGTCCTCAAACCCAATGACGGCAGCGGCAACAACGACGTGGCCTTCTTCGACAAAGCCAGCGGACCGGAAGAGGTCGCCACCTACTTCGACAACGTCCGGGGACCGGTGCTCATGGAGGAGTTCGTCAACGGACCCGAGTACTGGGTCAACGGACAGGTCGACGAGGCCGGCGAGCCCATGATCCAGGGGATCGGGACCTATCTGCGGGTCAATCAGAACGGCGTCCGCAACCTCGAGATCGCCAGCATGTCGGTTGCCCCCTCAGAACCCGTTTTCAGTCAGCTCCACGACTACGCCGAAGCCGTCATGCGCGCCACCGGCCTGCGCCGTTCACCCTTCCACCTCGAGGCGATCGTGGACGAGCGCGGACCTTGTCTGGTGGAAGTGGGTGCGCGCTTCTGCGGCGAACTCGGTGTGCTCGTCGATCAGTACCAGCATTGCGACCGACGGGACTTCGTGGACATGGCCTGTCACTACTACGTCAGCCAGAACCACTATCCGGCTCCGCCGCTGGACTGGGCCCGCTACTCCAGTCGCTGCCTGGCCACGGTCACGGGAACGAGCCCGCACGCACAACGGCTGGTCCAGGTGGACGGCGTGCGAGAGGTGGAGAGCAGTCCGCACTTCGTCTTCTGGGTGAAGCGCCCGCAGGCGGGAGACCACGTCGACCGCACGACCAGCCTCACCACCCGCGCCTGGTCAGTGGTGGTGCAGGCCGCGAACGAGACCGAACTGCTGGAGGTTGTGGGCTGGGCGAGGAGCACAATCGTTCTGCGGGGTACGGCCAACGGGCCCTGGCCGCTGCGGACCCGCATGCCCATGTACCGCGGCCTGGCCAGCAAGGTCTGGTCCTCCCGGCCGCGGCTCTACCAGGCCCGAGCATTGGTCGGCCGATGACACGCGTGCTCATCGTCTGCCCATACGGGACGGCGACGGGCGGCTCTGAGCAGTGGCTGCTGGGCATCCTGGAACAGGGGACGTTGCAGCGGGCCGGGTGGGACATCGACGCGATCGTCCTGCAGCAGGGCCCCCTTCTCCAGCGTCTGCGGGCGCTGGGAGTCACCGCGATCTCCTACTCGATGCCGGCATCCCCGGCAGGCATCCTGTCCAAGGCACCTGGGCTTCGACGAGCCATTCGCGCCCGGGCACCTGACGTCATCGTGGGCAACGGGGTCAAGGCGCAATTGGCAGTCGCACTCGCTGTACCCGGACAGCCCAGCGTCTGGGTCAAGCACGACCATAGTTACGACCGCAGTCTGGCCCGCCTGCTCGGGCACCGGGCCACCCTGGTGGTGGCGACCGCTGCGCAGGTTGGCGAGCCAACCGGTCGACCCGACGTCGTGGTGCTGGAGCCGCCGCGGCCTCCGCCGCCAATTCCGAAGGACGAAGCTGTCAGTGTGCTGCGAAACCACGGCTGGCAGCCACGCCTGGGACTGACATTAGGAATGGTCACGCGGCTTGTTCCCTACAAGGGCGTCGACCTCGCGATCCATGCACTGGCCGATCCCCGCTGTGAGGATTGGTCGTTGCTGGTCATCGGCGGTGACGATCCTGCAAGTCCCGGCGAGGGCGAGCGTCTACGTGTTTTGGCGCGCGGCCTCGGGGTGGCGGATCGTGTCTGTCTGACCGGGGAGTTGCCGGGTGGCGGGCGGTTGCTCACTGCCGTCGATGCAGTGGGTGTCCTGACCCGACCGGGCGAGACCGGGGCGCCCAGCAAGGAGGGATACGGGATCGTGGCATCCGAAGGGATGCTGGCGGGTGTGCCGGTCGTTGTGTCCCAACCGGGGCCGGCCGCGGACCGGCTCGCGACACCGGACGGACCAGCCGGGCTGACGCTGGCCAGCCCCACCTCCGAAGCGTTGGCAGAGGCATTGCGCAGACTGCAGGATCCCGAGCTGCGGATGGCCATGGGGTCGCGCGGCCGAACGGCAGCCTCGGGCCTGCCCGATGAACAGGATGTGGCCGTGCTTTTCGCGGGCCTACTCGCTCCCTTCGGGGGCAGCTGATGCTTCCCATGGTGGCGTTGGCTGGCATCCTTGCCATCGCGTTGATGCTCTGGCGGCCGGTCACCGGGCTTGTGCTCTTCGGGCTCGTCGCGCCACTGGGAATGACCCAACTGCCGTTCTCGCTTGATGTCGTGACGGTGATGTCGGCCCTAGTGGTCGCACTCGCGGCGTGGGAGGTGCTGCTCAGTCGGCATTCCCTACTGCCCGCATCCACCGCGAGCATCGCCGCGAGCTTGTGGAGCCTGGGCATCGTGGCCTCGGTCGCCTTCAGCGCAGAACCCGGGCGGGCTGCCGTACTTGGGACCTGGCAGATTCTCGCCGCCTGGACTGCGATCGCGGTGGGATTCCTGGCCCGCACCCCCTCACGGCTGTCCGCGACCCTGGCCGCCGTCCTGGCCGGAGCGATCGTCGTCGCCCTCACCGGTCTGCGCCAGGGCCTGAGCACACAGGGCGCATTCAACGGAACCGTCGTGGAAGGACGGGCAACGGGCATCTTCTCCCAGCCCAACGAATACGGTCTCTATTGCGCGATGGTCTGGTCGTTCTCATTGGCCTTGGCGTGCCTCAGCCGCGGCTACATCCGGTGGCTGGCAATCATATGCGCGGTCGCCTCGTTAGGGGGCTTGGCGGCCTCGTTCTCGCGTGCGTCCTGGACAGGAGCGCTGCTTGCGGCAGTGGTCATGGCGTTTCTGATACCGCAGACCCGACGTCCCCAGGCCATCGGACTGGCAACAATTATCGGCCTATTGGGAATTGCCCTGGTCGCGGTTCCCTACTGGAACCTTCCCAGTCTGCTCGTGTCCCGACTGACCAGCATCGTGGGCGGCCAGAGCAATCCGTACGACAACCGGCCGGCTCTCATGGCCGAGGGCGTTCGGGAATGGGGGCAGAACGTGTGGTTGGGTATCGGGCCCAACATGTACCCCATCGAGTCCCGGACGCTGCAGTCACCGACTCGGACACTGGAGGGCCAGCATGCCCACAATCTCGTGCTGACGATCGGGGCTGAACAAGGACTGGTGGGCCTGCTTGCCGTCGGCCTGTTCGCCGCAGCGGTCATCAGCGCCTTCCGAGGTGCGCGTCGGGTCGCGGTGCTCGATGCCGCACCTCAGCGTTGTCCGCTGGGGGCTGCGGTCAGCCTGTCGGCGACGGCCGCTTTGGTCGCCCTGCTCGGAGCCGGCATCGTCGACTACCCGCTGCGCAACGCCATGACCCGGGCGACCATGTGGCTGCTCGTCGGACTTACACTGGCAGGCCAACGGTGTCTGACCGCTCAACCGCGGGCCGCTGCCCGGCATAGCTCCACCGACGCACAGGCCAGCACCGCATAGACGGGCTTGGGCGAGTTGTCAGCCCTGAGGATTCCGAATCCGTCCAGGTGAGTGCCCATGCCTGTGAAGTCCCGGTCCCGGTACACGAAGGCTGCGTGCACCCGGGGGATGGTGCCGAGCAGTGCAAGCACGTCAGCGGTATAAGCCGCCTGTTGCTGCTCGGTCACCCCGCGCTCCCACGGCTGCAGACCGGGCTCGGGAGGATGCGTCGACCAGCCAAACTCGGTCACCCAGATCGGTGAGGTGTCCCCCTTTTCCTGCATGACCTGATCCAGCCAGTTGATATCGCATCCCGAGTCAGGCTGGCGGCAGTAGTCCGGTGATTCGTCGCCTGGCACGGGATACAGATGAGCCCCGAGCGCGTCGTAGCTGCCACTGACCCCCTGCGCGAAGAACTCGCCATACCAGGCTCGATCGAGGTGCGCTGGCCCGGCGGTGATCACGGGCACGTCGGGTCGCACTTGCTTCACCTCGGGGTAGGTCGCCTTCAGAAGGCCGGCATAGTCAGCCGCGCTCGTGCTGGCGAAGAACTCCGGCAGGTTCGGTTCGTTCCACACCTGAAGCGCGTCGATCGATGTCGGCCAGCGCTGCACGATCCAGGCGGCCGCCCGCGCGTAGTCGCGCGGATCGGCTGGGATGCCACGCTTGTCAGCAGTACCGCTGGACCACTGCGGCGCCCACCAGAACATCACCAACGTCTGCAGTCCTCGTTGCGCGATCTCCTGCAGACGCTCATCCAGCCTGGCGACCCCCTGCGCATCGAACTCCCGGGGACCGTCCGGCTGCAAATCGGCCCATCCCACGTCCATCCGGACCCAGGTGACGCCCGAGGCGGCAACCGCGTCCAGGATCGCCGCTCGCTCTCCTGCGTCCCGCGATGCCCAGGTGCCGTGGTAGGCGACTCCACGAATCCCGGGGGGTCCGAAGGAAGCCTCAACACGCTGCGGCGAAGAAGGCGCGTGGTTGGACGCACATGAGGTCAGCGCCAGTCCTAAAGCGACGGCAAGCGCCACTACGAGCAGCCGTGGCGCCCTCACCATGGGGACAGCCTCGCACGCACGACACCGGTCAAGCAGGCCACTAGCGTGGAAAGCCGGGAGGTGCACGACATGGCCAAGTCGGTCCTGATGGTCGCGCAGCCGACCGTCGCGGGGGTCGCCCAGTGCGTGCTCGACTGGTCGCGTGGACTGGCCCAGCGGGATTGGCACGTGACGGTCGCATGCCCGTCCGACGGCTGGCTGGCTGCCAGTCTGCAGGCCGCGGGGATTACGACGCGCGAATGGCAGTCGCAGCGCAGCCCGACGGCGGGCATTCGCGCGGAATCCAGGTCTCTTCGAAGCAGCCTGGAGCAGGTGCGCCCGGACGCGGTGTTCCTGCACGGCAGCAAAGCCGGGCTGATCGGCCGCTTAGTCATGCGCGGGCGCCTGCCCACGGCCTTTGCACCGCACGCCTGGTCCTTCGAGGCAGTGACCGGGATGACCCAACGCGCAGCGCTGACCTGGGAGCGGGTTGCCGCCCGCTGGACGGCGACCTTCGTCTGCGTGAGCGCCGCAGAACGCGATCTCGGACGGGCCACGGGCCTGCGGGGGCGCTACGTGGTGGCGCGCAACGGGGTCGACCTGACTCTGCTGACCAACCCTGCTCCGGGCGAGCGGCAGGAGCTACGTGGGCAGTTGGGGATCACCGGCCAGGCAGTTGTATGCGTGGGCCGCATGTGCGTCCAGAAGGGCCAGGATGTCCTGCTCGCCGCATGGCCACACGTTGCTGGCCCCGGCCGCAGCCTCACCCTCGTCGGCGGGGGGCCGGACCTCGAGCATTGGGCGGATCGGGTACGACGCGAGGACGTCCGCTTCCTCGGCGAGACCGACCGCGCCACAGCTCTGAACTGGCTGGCCGCAGCCGATCTCGTCGTCCTGCCGTCGCGATGGGAAGGCATGGCGCTGGTTCCGCTGGAGTCGCTGGCGATGGGGACTCCGGTGGTCGCCACCGATGTCAACGGTGCCCGGGAGACGGTGGACGGCGCAGTGGGTGGGCTTGTCCCCCCGGACGACCCGAACGCTCTGGCGCTTGCCATGGATCAGTGGTTGGAACGATCTGGCGACCCGGCCTTGCGCGAACGCTGCCGCAGACACGTTGAGCAGGGATTCGATCTGCAGGATACCGTGACCACGATCGACGCGGCACTGCTCGGCATCATCGGGGCGCAGCGTGGTTGAGGTCTTCGGGACAGATGCTGAGCACGTCCAAGTGGCCCGTGACTTCCTGGAACGAGTCAACGCCGATGATGCTCCGCTGCGACTCTGGTTGGGCCCTGCGCAGGCGGCGACCCCCACCGACCTGCGCCTGGCCGACTGCGACGGGGTCGCGCTGGCGCAGTCGCAACACCTGCACCGTGCCGTGCGACGCAACACCGGCCAACTCGTGGTCACGCTGGCTGACGGAGAGGGTCGCGTCCGCGGCCGCGGCGTGGTGGGCACCCGACGGAGCGTTGCGGGCACGATAGCGGCCGCCTCTCGGGTGGCAGGACCACTCGCGGTTCATGCCGCAACTGCGGATTCTCGCGCCCCGGGCTCACCCTCCACCCAGAGAACGCCATCCGCCCGCGTCAGCGATGCCGCAGGGGCAGTGTGGTTCGCCGGCCGTCTGGTGCGCGCCGCCGTGACTTACCGGGAGTGGGCGTGCGCTCCCATCGCGGCCCTGGACCCAGAGCAGGGCAGGCTGACAAGGTGCGGTGAGTGGCAGTCCGGTCCGCGGCGATTCTGGGCAGATCCGTTCTTGCTGAGTACGGCAGTCGGCGATTGGTTGTTCATGGAGGAGCTCGACCGAACCACGGGGCTCGGCCACATCGTGGCAGCACCGGTGCGCGGGGGCACTCTGGACATCTCGGCCGTGCGCCGCGTTCTCGCGACCGATCACCACCTGTCGTTTCCGCAGCTGCAGTGGGTCGACGGGCGCTGGCTGGCCACGGTTGAGACCTGCGCGGCGCACAATCCGGTGTACACGTTCGATGCCCCGGGTGAACCCTGGCGGTCAATCGACGATCTTCCCCCTCTTCCTCCTCACACTGCGGATCCGGTGATCGATTTCGAGACAGGCTGGCTGATCGGCACGGACGCGCGCACCGATCCCGATTCGGTCGGGATCCGATACCGGCTGAACGACGGGGCATGGCATGCGGACCCTGGTTCAGTGTCGGTGGATGTGGGCTGGCGCCGCGGCGCCGGCACCTGGGACCGAGACCGGGGATGGCGAGCCGTTCAGGACTGCGCTGGAACGTATGGAAGGGCAGTAGGCCTCGTCGATTCGCGATCCGATGCGCCGTTGGCGAAATGGTCCGTCCCGGAGGTGGTTGGCGCACACGGATGGCGTGGAGTCCACAGCCTGACCTGGTCGGCGAGCGGTGCTACCTGGATCGATGGCTGGCGCCGGCGCCCATCGTTGCTGGGCTGGCGATTGCGACTGGTGGAACGTCACCACCTGGCGTCGTGTCAGGGCTGACCGTAGAGTCTGGCCTTCACCGCGTCGATGAACTTCACTGGCACCAGCAAGAGTGCCCTCGTGCGCACCATTCCAGCGCGGGCCCGCCACGAACCGTCATTGTGCAGAGCCTGCACCTGAAGACGGGAACGCAGCTGCACTGAGCGCTTCGACCGGGAGATGCTGCCAGGATCCACCTCGTAGGTGATGAGGACCTGGGGCAGATTCGCGACCTCTCCTACCTCGAGGAATCTCCAGAAGAACGCGTAGTCCTCGGCTGCCGGGAACGTGGTCGGATAGTGCCCAACCCGCTTCAGAGCCTTGGTGCGGAACATCACGGCTGGATGCATAAAGGCGCTGTTGGAGCGCATGAACCGCGCGATCTCCGAGTGCGTGGTGGGCATTCGGCGGACGAACAATGACTTCCCACCCGGGTCCACGAACTGCGCGGCCGCCCCGACCAGCAGAATCTGCGGGTTGGCGTCCAGGAACTCGACCTGCGCGGCGAAGCGGCGCCCGACATTGCAGTCGCCGCAGTCCAACCGTGCGACGAACTCGTAGCCCGCACCGACGATGATGTCCAGACCCACGTTCAGGGCCGCCTCGATGCCCAGGTTCGCGGGGAGAACGTGCAGACGGACCTCTCGCTCCCCGTGCACCCAGCCGCGGATTTGGCCGGCTTCGGGTGGGTCCTCGGAACCGTCGTCGACCACCACGATGTCGGCCGGGTCATCGTCTGCGATCGACCTCAAGGACCGCCGCAGCCCATCCGGGTCATTGTGGTGCGGGATGAGGACTGCGACCCTGTTCACATGGCGTCCATCATGCGCCGGGTCGCGGCCACATCCTGTGCCATCTGGGCCACGAGAGCGTCGACGCCGTCGAAGGCGACCATGCCGCGCAGACGTTTGCTGAAAGTGACTCGCACAGACGCCCCGTACAAGTCGCCGTCGAAGTCCAGCAGGTAGGACTCGAGCGTCCGGTGCTCTGCTTCGAAGGTGGGGTTCGTGCCCACGCTGATGGCCGCGGCGTGCTGCTCGCCGGCGATCACGGTCGTACCGGCGTAGATGCCGTCGGCAGGCACGGCGGCCAGTTGGTGATGCTCGACGTTGGCCGTGGGGTAGCCCAGGTCACGCCCGCGCTTCTCGCCGGCGACGACCACACCCTCCACCTCGTGCGGCCGGCCGAGCATGGTGGCGGCGGTGCCCACGTCGCCTTCGGCCACCGCGGCCCGCACCCGGGTCGAGGAGACCGGCTGGTCATCGCCGACCAGGCCGTATTCCACCACGTCGAGGCCCGCCTCCTGCAGGGTCTGGGTGGTGCCGGCCGCCTTGTGCCCGAAGCGGAACCCTTCACCCACGACCACGGCCCGGGCCTGCAACTGCCCCTGCAGAATATCGGTGATGAAGTCCTGCGCACTCACCTGCGAGAGTGCCGTGTCGAAGCGCAGGACCTCGACGTCGACGTCGCCGAGCGCTTTGATCAACTCCACGCGCCGGGCCAGGCTGCACAGCCGGGTGGGCGCGTGGTCTGGTCTGAGCACTTCCAGCGGGTTCGGCTCGAACGTGAGCACTATGGCGCGGGCGGCGCGCTGCTGCGCCTGCTCCAGGGTGTGCTGGATCACCGATTGATGGCCGCGGTGAACGCCGTCGAACACACCGATCGTCACCACGGATTCCACGACCCCACTGTGCCAGACGCCAGATCGCCACATCTTCCCCACTTCCGCATCTCGCCGCGGCCAACCGGCGAGGATCATCCACTCGGGGCGTTGACCTCGATGTGGGTCCAGCCATCCGCGACGCTGACGATCGACTGCCAGCGGCCGTCGGCGATGACGACATAGGTGCCGTCGGGCGCCGCTACCTGCTGTCGCTTGCCGTCGCGCACGGCCTGTACCTGCTCGGCTGCGAGATCAAGCCGCGGCAGGATGTCGGTGATGACGTCCTCGGCAGGAACCACCGGTGGCGCCTCGGAGCTCAGCTGCACGCCCCCTGTTATCGGCCCGATCGCCGTTCGGCGCAGGGCAGTCAGATGTGCCGCCGTGCCCAAAGCCGCCCCCAGGTCCCGGGCCAGCGCGCGGATGTAGGTGCCCGAACTGCAGTCGACGACCACATCGATGTCCACCAACGGACCCTCGATGCGGGGTGGGCCGACCATTTCGAACCGGCTGATCGTCACGGCCCGCGCCGCCAGTTCCACGTCCTCACCAGCGCGCACTCGGGCGTAGGACCGCACGCCGTTGACCTTCACCGCCGATACCGCGCTCGGCACCTGCTGAATGTCCCCGGTCAGCTGCGTGATCGCCGTCGACAAGCCAGCCGGGTCCCACTCCCACCCCGGGGTTGTTGTGGCCTCTCCCTCGGCGTCATCGGTGATGGTCCCCTGACCCAGCCGGATCGTGGCCTCGTATGTCTTCGGCTGGCCCTGCACGAAGCGCAGCAGCCGGGTCGCAGTGCCGAGACCGACCACCAGCACTCCGGTGGCCATCGGATCCAGAGTGCCGGCGTGCCCGACTCGCTTCTGCCCGTACAACCGCCGCAGACGTGCGACCACGTCGTGGCTGGTCCAGCCCTGCTCTTTGTCGACGAGCGCGAAGCCGGAGATCACGCCGCGAGCGCCTGCAGGAAGTCGGCGAGCGTGTCGTCGGCGTTCGCGGAACCGGTGAAACCGGCCGCCAGCCGGTGCCCGCCACCGCCGACTCTGGTGCACGCGGCGCCGACGTCTGCGCGTCCCAGCGACCGGGTGCTCACTCGCCAGCGGCCCTGGTCGTCTTCCTTGAGCACAACTGCCACGTCAATGCCCTCCACCGTCCGGACCGCGTCGATCAGGCTCTCGACGTCGGTGAACGGCACCTGCCACCGATCACGCAGATTCTTCGGCGCTCGCGCCACGGCGACCGCCAAGCCGTCTACCCGTTGGATGCGCAGATCCTGCATGACCGCCGCCTGCAAGGCAATGTACGACTGGCTGCGGGTGTCGAACATCGCCCGGGCGATGCCTGCAAAGTCGATTCCGGTCTCCATGAGCCGGGCGCCGGCTCGCATCGCCGCAGGGGTGGTGGCCGGGTACTTGAACGAACCGGTGTCGGAACTGATCGCCGCGTAGAGACACGTGGCGATGTCGGCGGTGAGCTCGACGCCGAGAACATCGATGAGGTCGAGGGCAAGCATCCCTGTTGCAGGCTGACCCGCGTCGCAGAGGTTGACATCAGCGAACGGCTCGAAGCTCGCGTGATGGTCGACGGCGATGAACACCTCGGCGTCCCGCGCGGTGGCCAGCACCCGACCGAGCCGGTCCGCTGAGGAGGCGTCCATCGACATCACCACGTCGGCTTTCGCGTCCGCAGGGTCCACAAGCAGGTCCTGGCGGGGCAGGAACTTCAAACCGTTGGGCACCACGAACGGATCGTCGGGGAACGTCACCTGGACCGAGACGCCCAGGCTCTGCAACGCAATCGCAGTGGCCAGGGTCGAGCCGAGGGCATCAGCATCGGGATTCACGTGGGCGACCAGCAGCACCGACTGCGCTCGACGCAAGTGGTCGGCGATCTGCTGCATGGTGTCGATCATAGGGGCGCGGCGGATTCTCCCCCAGTTGTGCGAGAGAGCTCCAGTCCAACCGGGAACCTGTCGCACAAGTGGAGGTCAATCCGTCGCGTCGTCCTCGTGCTTGTAGGGATCCGGCTCCCCTGCGAAGGTCGCCTCGGACGCAAGCCCGGCCACCTCCTGGTCACGCTCGCGAGCCTGCCGCAGCAGGTCCTCGATGTGCGCGGCGTTCTCCGGAACGGCGTCGGCCACGAACGCCAACGTCGGGGTGAACTTGATGCCAGTCTGCTTGCCAACCTCGCTACGGAGCAGCCCGGTCGCGGAAGCTAGCGCCGCCGCGGTCGCGTCCCGTTCCACCTCGTCGCCCATGACCGTGTAGAAGACAGTGGCCTCCCGCAGGTCGCCGGTGACCTTGACGTCGGTAACGGTCACGAAACCCAGGCGCGGGTCCTTGATCCGACGCTCCAGCATCTCTGCCACGATCTCCTGGATGCGGTCGGCCAGCCGGCGCGCGCGTTGCTCGTTCATCCCAACTCCTCATCACTGACATAGGTGCGGCGGGCTTCGACGAACTGTACGTGCGGCTCGTCGGCCAACCAGCGTTCACAGGTGTCCAGCACGTCCTGACAGTGCCGCAGGTCCGGGGCGACAGTCGCAACGGCGAGTTGCGTGCGTCCCACCAAGTCCAGGTGTCCGGCCTCGGCCGCCGTCACCGCGAATTCCCTTCGCAAGTGGGCGACCAAGGGCCGGACCACGGACCGCTTCGCTTTCAACGAACGCGAGGTCAGCAGCAGGTCGACGGACATGACTCCGGCATACATACCTACCGCGGCTTCTCCCGCATCTCATAGGTTTCGATGACATCGTCGATCTTGATGTCGTTGAAGGAACCGAGCCCGATACCGCACTCGTAGCCCTCCTTGACCTCGGTGGCGTCGTCCTTGAAGCGCTTCAACGAGTCGATCGTCAGGTTCTCGGCCACGACGTTGCCGTCACGGATGAGACGCGCCTTCGAGTTGCGCCGGATCGTGCCCGAACGCACCAAGCAGCCCGCGATGTTTCCGGCCTTGCTGGACCGGAAGATGTCGCGGATCTCGGCCCGACCGAGTTCGGCCTCCTCGTAGATCGGCTTGAGCATGCCCTTGAGCGCCTGCTCGATCTCCTCGATCGCCGCGTAGATCACCGAGTGGTACCGGATGTCCACGCCCTCGCGCTCGGCGAGTTCGGCCACACGCTCGGCGGTGCGGACGTTGAACCCGATGATGATCGCGTCGTCCACGGTGGCGAGGTTGACGTCGTTCTGCGTGATCGCACCGACACCGCGGTGGATCACCCGCAGGTCGACCTCGTCGCCCACGTCGAGCTTGAGCAGGGCGTCTTCCAGCGCCTCGACGGAACCCGACACGTCACCCTTGATGATCAGGTTGAGCGTGCTGGTCTCACCCTTCTCGAGGTTCTGCAGCAGATCCTCCAGAGTGCGCCGGCCGCGGCGGGCCGCCAGCTCGGCATTGCGCTCCCGGGCCTGCCGGGTGTTGGCGATCTGGCGCGCGATCCGGTCCTCCTGAACGACCAGGAACGTGTCACCCGCGTCGGGAACACTGGTCAGACCGAGTACCTGCACCGGCCGCGACGGCAACGCCACCTCAACCGGATCGCCGTTCTCGTCCAGCATCGCGCGGACACGGCCGTGAGCCTCGCCGATGACGATGCTCTCGCCGGGCTTGAGCGTTCCGCGCTGGACCAGGACCGTGGCCACCGGACCGCGACCCTTGTCCAGGTGCGCCTCGATGGCCACACCCTGTGCGTCCTGCTCGGGGTTGGCCCGCAGGTCCAGGGCCGCGTCCGCGGTCAGGACTACGGCTTCAAGCAGTTCCGGAATGCCGATCTGGGCCTTCGCCGAGACGTCGACGAACATCGTGTCGCCGCCGAAGTCCTCGGCCACCAGGCCGTACTCGGTGAGCTGGCCGCGCACCTTCTGCGGATCCGCGCCCTCTTTGTCGATCTTGTTGACGGCGACCACGATCGGCACATTCGCCGCCTGTGCGTGGTTCAGCGCCTCGATCGTCTGCGGCTTCACGCCATCGTCGGCAGCCACGACCAGCACGGCGATGTCGGTCACCTTGGCGCCACGGGCACGCATGGCGGTGAACGCCTCGTGACCCGGGGTGTCGATGAACGTGATCTTGCGGTCATTGCCGTCGATCTCGCTCTGGATCTGGTAGGCACCGATGTGCTGGGTGATGCCACCGGCCTCCCGCGCCACCTGGTTGGTGTGGCGGATGGCGTCGAGCAGCTTCGTCTTGCCGTGGTCGACGTGACCCATGACGGTCACCACCGGTGGCCGCTGCTCCAGCGCCTCGTCGCCGCCCTCGTCCTCGCCGAACTCAAGATTGAAACTCTCCAACAACTCCCGGTCCTCGTCCTCAGGCGAGACGACCTCGACGTTGTAGTTCAGCTCCGATCCCAGCAACAGCAAAGTGTCGTCGCTCAGTGACTGGGTGGCCGTGGCCATCTCGCCCAGGCCGATCAGTGCCTGCACCAGCGAACCGGGGTTGGCGTCGATCTTCTCGGCGAAGTCAGTCAGCGTGGCACCGCGGGGCAGGCGCACCGTCCGGCCGTCGCCGCGCGGGATCCGCACGCCGCCGATCGTCGGGGCCTCCATGTTGTCGAACTCTTGGCGCTTCGCGCGCTTGCTCTTGCGGCTGCGCTTGGCGCCGGGCCGCCTACCCCCAGGACCACCGGGACGACCAGCGCCACCAGGACCGCCGCCGGGGCGACCACCGAAACCGCCACCACCGGGACCGCCGCCAGGACGACCCGGACCACCGGTTCCACCGCCCGGGCGCTGGCCGTAACCACCACCGCCACCAGGGGCGCCACCAGGACGCCCGCCGCCGGGACGCTGGCCGAAGCCACCGCCGCCGGGACCACCGCCGGGACGGCCCGGGCCTGCCGGCCGGCCGCGGCCACCGGGGGCGCCGGGACGGCCTGGCCCACCGGGACGACCCGGCGCCGGCCGGGGACGCGGCGGCATCATGTTCGGGTTCGGCCGCGGGGCGCCGGGAACGCCACCACTGCGAGCGGCCGGAGCCGCACCGCTGGTGCCGTACGGATTGTTGCCCGGCCGCGGCGCCGGGGAGCCGTAGGGGTTGTTGCCCGGCCGCGGAGCCGGGGAGCCGAACGGGTTGTTGCCCGGCCGCGGGCCAGGCTTGGGCGCCGGCCGCGGCGCCGGCGTCGGAGCCGGTCCGGCGGCCGGTTTCGGCGCGGGGGCTGGCGCGGGGGTCTGCACGGCTGGGGCCGGAGCAGGTGTGGGTGCCGCCGGGGTCGCCGGTGCTGGCGCGGGTTTGGCAGCTGCCGCCTTCTTCGCCGGGGCCGGCGCGGGGGCAGCGGACTTCATGGCATCCCTGATCTTGCGGACGACGGGCGCCTCGATCGTCGATGATGCGGACTTGACGAACTCCCCCATGTCCTGGAGTTGGGTGATGAGCTCCTTGCTCTCCACACCCATCTCACGGGCGAGTTCATAGACCCGGACCTTGGCCACTTCTCTCCTGTCTGGCCCGGGTAGATTCCGGACCTAGTGTTGTGTTGGCGCTGTCATTTCTGACTGTTCATCGGGTGTGCATCCCGACGCTCCTCAACGTTCGACTCGGTCACGAAGCTCAATAGCGCCGCTGTCTCCAGTGGCCCTCCGGTGCGCAATGCCCGGCCAAAGGCCTTACGGGCAATGGCGGCCTCCACGCACTCCCCGGTGGGGTGGACGTAGGCGCCGCGACCGGAGCGCTGCCGGCGCGGATCCGGTAGTAACCGGCCCGCTACGGCAACAACTCTGAGCAGATCGCCCTGCTGAGCCCGGGTCCGGCAGCCGACACACATGCGCACAGGGCGTGCGGCGGTGGTGTCGAGTGGTCCCGGAGCCATCAGATTGATCCGTGGTCCAGTCTAGCGGGTGGGGTCAAGGGCGCAGTCCCGACCCGCCCACGCCAGGTTTTGTCGCGTTGTCGTCGGCACCTTCGGCGTGTCGCGACAACAACGCGACAATCCGCGGAGCGCTCAGGTCGCATCCGAGCGGATGTCCAGCCGCCAGCCCGTCAACCGCGCTGCCAGCCGGGCGTTCTGCCCCTCCTTGCCGATGGCCAACGACATCTGGTAGTCCGGGACCACGATCCGCGCCGCCCGCGCGTCCGGATCGGGAATCTCCACGGCTTGCACGCGCGCCGGGGACAGGGCCGCTGCGATGAACGCCGCCGGGTCCTCGTCGTAGTCCACGATGTCGATCTTCTCGCCCTGCAACTCCGAGGTCACGGCGCGCACGCGTTGGCCCATGGGCCCGATGCAGGCGCCCTTGGCGTTGATCTGGGGCACCTCGGCCTTCACCGCGATCTTCGTGCGGAATCCGGCCTCCCGGGCGATCGCGACGATCCGGACCGCACCCTCGGCGACCTCGGGGCTCTCGAGGGCGAACAGCCTGCGCACGAGCTCCGGGTGGGTGCGCGACAAAGTGACCGAGGGACCCTTCACCCCGCGCCGCACGGAAACCGCGTAGCAACGGATGCGCTCGCCGTGAGCGTACGACTCGGTCGGCACCTGCTCGGCCGGAGGAATCATTCCCTCGACGCTGCCCAGGTCTACGTAGACGTACCGCGGATCCTTGCCCTGCTGGATGACCCCGGACACCAGGTCACCTTCACGGGCGGAGAACTCCTCGAACGTCACGTCGTCGCTGGCTTCTCGCAGCCGCTGCATCAGTACTTGCTTGGCCACCGTCGCAGCGATCCGGCCGAAGTCGGCCGGGGTGTCGTCGTACTCCCCCACCCGCAGGCCGTCCTCGTCGGTCTCGGCCGCGAACACGGTCACATGGCCGCTCTGCTTGTCGATCTCGACACGGGCCTGTGCGGATGCGCCGTCCGTGTGGTGGTAGGCGGCGAGCAGAGCCTGTTCGATGCTCGCGACCACGGTCTGCAGGCTCAGACCCTTGTCGGTCACCACTGCGCGCAGCGCAGCCATATCGATGTCCATCAGCCGTTCCCCTCGCCGAATTCCACCTGCACCACGGCCTTGTCGATCTGGGAGAACGGCACACCGACTTCCGCGCCGTCGACGTGCAGGGTCACGGCGGAATCGTCGCTGCTGGTCACACGGCCCGTGAGTGTCGAGCCGTCTGCGCGCTGCACCCGGACCAACCGGCCGGCAGCACGGCGCCAGTGGCGCGGCAGGGTGAGGGGCCGGTGCACTCCGGGCGAACTCACCTCAAGGGTGTACGGAGTTTCGCCCATAACGTCGGCGGCGTCGAGCGCATCGGAGATACCAGGCGTGAGGTCGGCGATGTCATCCAGCGTGATGCCGCCGTCGGCGTCCACCGCGATGACAACGACACTGCGGCGGCCGGCACGACGGATCGTCACGTACTCGACGTCCGCGCCGCGATCCGCGACGATGGCCGCGGCGATGTCCGCCACCTGCTGCTCCCGGGCGTCCACCGCGCACCTCCTGTTCACGTAGCAGCACCGAGATGCCTCGGTGCTGATCTCCCAGCCTACGCGCGTAGGCTGCTGTGTCATGACTGACCGGCGGCTGGTGTTGCAGGCCGCTGCGGTTTCCGCCGTCGGACTGGTGCTTCTGCCGGGGTGCTCGAAGCAGACCGAGCCGCCTGCGGCACCGCCCACCCCCGATCCGCAGCAGGCGGACGAAGCGGCGCTCATCGCGCTGTACGACGCGGCCCTGTCGACGGCCACCGCCACCGAGCGGGAACTGTGGCAGCACATCCGTGACGAGCACGCCGCGCATCTGGCCGCGCTCGGTTGGCAGGGCGACCTAGCCGCAGCGACGCCCGCGTCGGCAACACCCGCCGCCCTGCGACAAGCCGAGCGCCGAGCCACCCGTGTGCGTGCTCAGGCAGCCAGGTCCGAGCCGGATGCCCAGCGAGCACAGGTGCTGGCCCTGATCGCCGCCTCCGAGGCCCAACACGCGGTAGCACTGTCGTGAGCGACGGGTTGCAGGCCGTGCTGGCCGGTGAGTACGCGGTCATGTACGCCTACGGCAGGGGCGGCGCCCGCCTTAGCGAAGATCGCGACACCGCCTTGGCGCTGCTAGAAGTCCATCGCACCCGCCGGGACCAACTGCGGGCCTGGCTCACCGAGGACGGACAAGAACCACTGCCCCCGG
>WBZP01002044.1_pt1 | contig 23837 bp, 18 predicted proteins | sample 5204301 | NCBI WGS metagenome assembly WBZP01 (sample SAMN12412401, study PRJNA552823) | activated sludge metagenome | isolation source: activated sludge from nitrification reactor of wastewater treatment plant... | place: USA: Pennsylvania | collected 2017 | reverse complement strand
TTCCCAGTTCTGCCCCAGCGAGCCGTAGTAGGCGGCGGCCGCGTCGGTGGAGAGTGCCAGGGGCGTCGCGGCCGGGTCGGGGCGCAGCCGCAGGTCGGTGCGGAACACGTAGCCGTCGGCGGTGCGCTCCTCCAGGATCTTCACCAGGTCGCGGGCAAGGCGCACGAAGGCCTGGTGGACCTTGTCGTCGTCGGCCGCGCGGATGCGCTCGCGGTCGTAGAACAGGATCAGGTCGATGTCGCTCGAGTAGTTCAGCTCGCGGGCGCCGAGCTTGCCCATGCCCAGCACCACGAGGCCGGATTCGGATTCGACATCGTCGGCGTCCGGCAAGGCGAACGCCTTGGTGGCGGCCGCCTTGCGCAGCAGGTGAGTGACGGCGAGCGACAGCGCCAGTTCGGCGAAATCGGCCAGCGCGTTCGTGACCTGTTCCAGCGACCATGTGGCAAAGATGTCGGCCATTCCGACCGCCAAGGCCATGCGGCGCTTGGCGATCCGCAGGCCGCAGCCGAGTTGCAGCGTCGCCTTGCGTCGGCGGCGCTCGCGACTGAAGTGCTCTCCGGCGTGGAAGCACTGGAACGGATGGCCGCCCTTCCGGAAGTCGATGCCGTGATGGCGGCGATTGTCGGCGCTGCGGGCCTTCGTCCGACGCTGGCCGCGGCCCGCGCCGGCAAACGAATCCTGCTCGCGAACAAGGAAGCCCTGGTCATGGCCGGCCCGGTATTCATGCGCGTAGTCCAGGAAAACGGTGCTGTTCTGTTGCCGATCGATAGCGAACATAACGCTATATTTCAATCACTTCCGAGTGGTTTTGAAAGTGCTTTGTCAGAAGATCTTGCCGCCCGCGGTGTCAAGCGTCTGTTGCTGACAGCTTCCGGGGGACCCTTCCGTCAGGCAGTCCCCGAGCTGTTGTCCAAGGTGACACCAGAACAGGCGGTCGCCCATCCGAACTGGTCGATGGGCCGGAAAATCTCCGTCGATTCGGCAACGATGATGAACAAGGGCCTGGAAGTCATCGAAGCGCACTGGTTGTTTGGTGTCCCTGCCGACCGGATCGACGTCGTCATCCATCCGCAAAGCGTCATCCATTCGATGGTCGAATACATCGATGGCTCGGTGATCGCCCAGCTCGGCAACCCTGACATGCGTACCCCAATCGCACACGCATTGGCCTATCCCGAGCGTATCGAAAGCGGTGTCGCGTCCCTTGACCTGTTCCGTGTTGCCCGTTTTGATTTCGAGATGCCTGATGTCGAGCGCTTTCCGTGCCTGGCCCTGGCTTTCAGGGCCTTGCGTGCGGGTGATAGCGCGCCGGCAACGCTGAATGCGGCCAACGAGGTTGCCGTACAGGCCTTTCTGGATGGCCAACTCGGTTTCATGGAAATTCCTGCGCTCGTCGCTGCCGCGCTCGATGCGTTGCCGCCGCGCCCGCTCTTGTCGCTCGACGACGTGCTCGCGGCGGACGCTGCGGCCCGTGAATTCGCCGCAAGCTATCTCTCTGCGCGGCAGCCGGCGTGAGCAATTTCCTGTACTACCTCGCGGCCTTTGCGGTCGTACTCGGCGTCCTCATTGTCGTCCATGAGTACGGGCACTATCGCGTTGCCCGCCTGTGCGGCGTCAAGGTGCTCCGCTTTTCGGTCGGCTTCGGCCGGCCGCTGTGGCAGCGCCGATTCGGCCCCGATGGCACCGAATGGGCGATCGGCGCCTTTCCTCTGGGCGGCTACGTCAAGATGCTTGACGAGCGGGAAGCACCTGTCGCCCCCGAGGAGTTGCATCGTGCCTTCAACCGACAGTCGGTCTGGCGCCGCAGCGCCATCGTCGCGGCGGGTCCGGGGGCCAATTTCCTGCTCGCGCTCATCCTTTATTGGGGCATTTTCTGGAACGGCACCAACGAGCTGCGTCCGATTGTCGGCACGCCACCAGCGGCCTCTGCCGCCGCTGCCGCCGGTTTCGTCAACGGCGAGCGCGTTTTGCGTGTTGGCGATACGAATGTCCTGACTTGGGAAGACGTCCGTTGGCTTTTGCTGCAGCGTGCGGTGGATGAAAGCAGTGCCGATCTGGAGGTCATCAACCAGCGACATGAAATCGTCGTGCGCAGGCTGGATCTTTCCGGAATACGCCAGTCGGGCTGGGAGGGCGATGCCTTCGACCGGCTAGGCCTCACGTTCTATCGTCCCAAGGTGCCGCCCGTGCTTGGCAAGGTGGTTGGCGGCAGTGTCGCTGATCTGGCCGGAATGCGGGCGGGAGACCGCGTCGAAGCTATCGACGGTGAACCGATCGATCACTGGTCGCAGGTGGTAGGCATTGTCCGTGACTCCGCAGGCAAGGCGCTTGAAATCGACGTCGCCCGTGGCGAGCAGCAGCTCCGTCTGCGTGTGACGCCGGAGCTGAACGAGGAAAAAGGGCGCCGCTTCGGGCGCATCGGTGTCGCCGTCAAGGAGAGCGGCCTTCCCCGTGAGGAGTTGACGGTTCGCGTTGCACACGGGCCTGTTGATGCGCTTGGAAAGGCGGCACGGGAAACCTGGGATAAATCGGTGTTCAGCCTGGTGATGCTTGGCAAGATGGTGACCGGCGAAGTTTCGTGGCGAAACCTCTCCGGCCCGGTGACGATTGCCGACTACGCAGGTCAGTCGGCACGGCTCGGGCTCGAGTATTACTTGAAGTTCATGGCGCTGGTGAGTATCAGCCTCGGCGTCCTCAATCTGCTGCCCATTCCGATTCTGGATGGGGGGCATTTGATGTATTATGTCGTCGAAATTGTCAGAGGTGGCCCGGTCTCGGAGAAAACCATGGAGATCGGCCAGCAAATAGGCATGGCGCTGCTTCTGATGCTCATGGCGTTTGCCTTCTACAACGATATCAATCGACTGGTTTCCGGCTGAAGATGAAGAAACACCTGCTTGCAGGTCTGTTAGCGGCGATTTTTGCGTCCGGCGCGCAGGCGTTCGATCCGTTTACGATCAAGGATATCCGCGTCGAGGGAATCCAGCGGACCGAGGCTGGCACCGTGTTCAGCTACCTTCCCGTGAAGGTTGGCGACACGATGACCAACGAAAAGGCCTCCCAGGTCATCAAATCCCTTTTTGCGACCGGTTTCTTCAAGGATGTCCGTGTCGAGGTCGAAGGTGAAGTCCTTGTGCTGGCCCTGGAAGAGCGGCCGGCAATCTATACGATCGACTTCGTCGGCCTGAAGGAATTCGACAAGGACCAGTTGAAGAAGGCGCTCAAGGACAACGGCATTGCCGAGGGCCGCATCTTTGACCGCGCCACACTGGAAAAAGCCGAGCAGGAACTGAAACGACAGTACCTGTCGCGCGGCAAGTATGGTGTGGCGATTACGACGACGATCACGCCGCTTGAGCGGAATCGCGTCAACATCAACTTCAACATCGAAGAAGGCCAGGCGGCAAGCATCAAGCAGATCAACATCGTGGGCAACACGGCCTTCAAGGAAAAGGATCTGCTGGACTTGTTCCAGTTGCGTACGCCGAACTGGATTTCCTGGTACACCAAGAGCGACCAGTATTCGCGCCAGAAACTCGCCGCCGACCTGGAGACGCTGCGCTCCTACTATCTGAACCGAGGCTATCTCGAGTTCAACATCGAGTCGACCCAGGTGTCGATTTCGCCGGACAAGAAGGATATCTACATCACGGTCAGCATCGTCGAGGGCGAACGCTATTCCGTGTCGTCGATCAAACTGGCCGGTGATCTGCTGCTGCCGGAAGCCGAACTGCGCAAGGCTGTCAAGGTCAAGCCGGGCGAGGTCTTCTCGCGCGAGAAGCTCAACGAATCGACCAAGGAAATCAGCGAACGACTGGGGGCACAAGGCTATGCCTTCGCCAACGTCAATGCTGCACCGGAGATCGACAAGGACAACCGGCAGGTCGCGTTCACGATCTTTGTCGATCCGGGCAAGCGCGTCTATGTACGCCGCATCAATGTCGTCGGTAACACGAAGACCCGCGACGAGGTCATCCGCCAGGAAATGCGCCAGATCGAGGGTGGCTGGTATGACGCCGACAAGGTGACGGCGTCGAAGCAGCGGATCGACAAGACCAACTATTTCGGCGAGGTTAACGTCGAGACGCCTCCGGTACCCGGCACGACCGACCAGGTGGACGTCAATGTCAGCGTCACCGAGAAAAACACGGGTAATATTTCTCTAGGTGCAGGTTTCTCGCAGTCGGAAGGGGTGATCCTTTCCGGTTCGGTGAGCCAGGCCAACCTGTTCGGCAGCGGAAAATTTGCCTCCCTGTCTTTGAATACCGGGAAGATCAACCGTGTTGCCGCGTTCTCCTACACAAATCCTTACTTTACGGTCGACGGCATCAGTCAGGGCTTCGATACCTACTATCGACGTGTTGACCCGACGAAGAGCAATCTTTCGGTCGGTTACTACCGGCAGGATTCGTTCGGCGGCGGGATTCGCTGGGGATTCCCGATCGGGGAGAAGGAGTCTCTTTCTTTTGGCGTGGCCATTGATCATACAACGATCGATACCGATTCAACTAGCCCCTATCGCTATCAGCAGTTCGTCGCACAGAACGGCGATGCAAATACCACCGTACCAGTGACCGCCGGTTGGGCGTCGGACAGTCGCGACAGCGTGCTATACACAAATAAGGGAACGCTGCAGCGAGCAAACATTGAGGTCGCAGCTCCTCCTGGAGATCTCAAGTTCTACCGGATGACTTATTCGTTTCAAAAGTATGTGCCACTTTCCAAGGAATTCACCCTTTATCTCAGCGGTGAGGCGGGTTACGGTAACGGATTCGGCGATACCGACGACTTGCCGTTCTACAAAAATTTCTTCGCCGGTGGCATGGGAACGGTTCGTGGCTATGAAACGGCGAGCCTCGGCCCACTCGATACAATTTGTGACAACTACGTGACGAGAACGAATTGCCGCCTCTCGGAAGACCGGATTGGTGGTAACCGCAAGATCAACGGTACTGTCGAGGTGCTATTCCCGATGCCGGGCTTCGGGCAGGACAAGTCCGTTCGCCTGGGGGTCTTTGTCGATGCCGGTCAAGTCTGGGGCAAGAGCAGTAAGGAGCAGAACCAGGATACCGGTCCGATCCGCATGAGCACTGGTCTTTCGGCACTTTGGAGTTCCCCGATGGGTCCGCTAAAATTCAGTCTGGCGGCACCCATCAACAAGCAGGACGGTGACAAGACGCAGGTGTTCCAGTTCCAGATGGGACAGACTTTCTAAACAGGAGATGTTGCTTTGAAAAATAAGATTGCCACTCTGCTCGTAGCCCTTATGGCTGCCTTGCCGGTTGCTCAGGCGGTTGCGGCAGACATGAAGATTGGCTACGTCAATACCCAACGCATTTTCCGCGACGCACCCGCGGCCCAGAAAGCTGCCAAGAAGATCGAGTCCGAGTTTTCTCGTCGTGATCAGGATATGCAACGCATGGCCAAGCAACTGCAGTCGCTGCAGGAAGGGCTGGAAAAGAACGGCATGACCATGTCCGAAAATGATCGCCGCAACAAGGAGCGTGAGCTGAATGATCTCTCGCGTGACTTCCAGCGCAAGCAGCGCGAATTCCGCGAAGACCTGAACCTGCGTCAGAACGAGGAAAATGCTGCGATCATTGAGAAGGCGAACAAGGCCATCAAGCAGATCGCAGAATCCGAGAAATTTGACCTGATCGTTCAGGATGTTGTCTGGGTCAGCCCCAAGCTGGACATCACCGACAAGGTCATCAAGTCGCTTTCCGAAGGCAAGTAAGCTTTCGCGATCGTCGGTGATCTGGTGCCCGGAGGCTTGCGGCTAGACGAAATCGTCGCCCGTCTTGGCGGTGAGCTGAGGGGCGACGGTTCTGTCGTCATTTCGCAGGTCGGCACCCTGGCAGGCGCCGGCGCCGGCCAGATCGGTTTTCTGGCCAATCCCAAGTACCGCAAGCAACTCGCAGCGACCCGCGCGTCGGCGGTCATCGTGCCGCCACAGGCCGCGGACGATACCAGCCTTCCCCGCATCGTATTTGCCAACTCCTACGCGTATTACGCACGCGTGGCAGCTTTGCTCAATCCGCCGGCGCTTCCCGGATCGGGCATCCATCCTAGCGCGGTGGTCGCATCGGCCGTTCCTGACTCGGTCAGCATCGGTGCCAACGCCGTTGTAGGCGAGGGGGTTTCGCTCGGTGAGCATGTCGTGCTGTTTCCGGGCGTAGTGATCGGAGATGGCGTCAGCATTGGTGCCGGGACCCGCATCTATCCGAACGTCGTGATCTATCGCAACTGCGTTGTCGGCGAGCGCGTCGTCATACAGGCCGGCGCGATCATAGGCTCGGACGGATTCGGCTACGCCAAGGATGATGGTCGCTGGCTGAAGATTCCGCAGATCGGGCGCGTCGTCATCGGCAACGATGTCGAGATCGGTGCAAACACCACCATTGACCGCGGTGCCCTGGAAGATACGGTCATCGGGGATGGCGTCATCCTCGATAACCAGATCCAGATTGCGCATAACTGCACCATCGGGGAACAAACGGCAATGGCGGGGTGTGTCGGTGTAGCCGGGAGTACGCATATCGGCGCCCGCTGTACGGTCGGTGGCGCCGGGATGATCATCGGGCACCTCGAGATCGGCGACGATGTGCACATTTCCGCCGGAACCATGGTGACCAAGAACCTCAAGCGCCCGGGGCAATATACGAGTATCTATCCGCTCGAGCCACATGAGGACTGGTTACGGAATGCTGCACAGCTGAAGCGTCTCGCGAAGCTTTCCGAACGCGTTGCACAGCTGGAAAAATTACTTGATAAAAAACTTGAACAAACAGAAGAAACGGATTGAATAATATGGATATTCACGGAATTCTCGAGCACCTCCCGCATCGCTATCCCTTTCTGCTGGTCGACCGGGTTCTCGAGATCGAGCCGGGCAAGTCGATCCATGCGTTCAAGAACGTGACGATCAACGAACCTTTCTTCGTCGGCCATTTCCCGCACCATCCGGTGATGCCTGGCGTGCTGATCATGGAGGCGCTGGCCCAGGCTGCAGGCATTCTTTCGTTCAAGACGATGGACAGCAAGCCCGACGCCAATTCGGTCTTCTATTTTGTCGGCATTGACGGTGCCCGTTTCAAGAAGCCGGTGATGCCGGGCGATCAGTTGCACCTGCATGTCGAGATCCTGCGCCAGATGCGCGGCATCTGGAAATACAAGGCCGAGGCGCGCGTCGACGGGCAAGTGGTCGCTGAAGCCGAGCTGATGTGTGCCAAACGGGATATTGCAGAATGATTCACCCGACCGCCATCGTCCACCCGAATGCGAAGATCGGCGCCCACGTCGAGATCGGCGCCTATTCGCTCATCGGTGAGCACGTCGAGATCGGCGACAGCACGTGGATCGGGCCGCATGTCGTCATCAACGGCCATACGACGATCGGCCGCGACAACCGGATCTTCCAGTTCGCTTCGCTCGGTGAAGTCCCGCAGGACAAGAAATACGCTGGTGAGCCGACCCGGCTTGAGATCGGGGACCGCAACACGATCCGCGAGTTCTGTACCTTCAACCTCGGCACAGCGCAGGATGTCGGCGTCACCCGCGTCGGCAACGACAACTGGATCATGGCCTACGTGCACATCGCGCACGACTGCCAGGTCGGCAACAACACGACTTTCGCCAACAACTCGCAACTGGCGGGGCATGTGCACATCGACGACTGGGCGATCCTCGGCGGTTTCACCGGCGTGCACCAGTTCTGTCGCGTCGGCGCCCACTGCATGACCGCTGTCGGCACCGTCATCCTGCAGGACGTACCGCCCTACATCATGGCTGCCGGCAACACCGCTTCGCCCTACGGCCTCAATGCCGAAGGCCTCAAGCGTCGGGGTTTCTCCGCAGAGGCTTTGCAGGCCTTGAAGCGGGCCTATCGCACGCTGTACAAGTCCGGGCTCATGCTGGAAGAGGCACGTATCAAGCTGGAAGAAGAAGCCCGCATGCACCCCGAGGTGCAGCGCTTCGTCGATTTCCTGGCGGTTTCCAAGCGCGGCATCATCCGATGACGGTTCGCATCGCCATGGTGGCGGGCGAAACCTCCGGAGATCTCCTTGCCAGCCACCTGATCGCCGCACTCCGGCAGCATCTCCCTGATGCCGAATTCTTCGGCATCGGCGGCCCCAAGATGTGCGGGCAGGGGCTCGACGCCTGGTGGCCATCGGAAACACTTGCGGTCATGGGTTTTTCCGATGCGCTCAAGCGCTACAGGGAGCTCTCGGCAATTCGTGCCAGCCTGAAAAAGCGCTTGATCGAGAGCCCACCCGATGTCTTCATCGGCATCGACGCCCCGGATTTCAACCTTGATCTCGAAGCTGCCCTGAAGGCTCGCGGCATCCCGACCGTACATTACGTCAGCCCCTCTATCTGGGCCTGGCGCGGTGGCCGCATCAACAAGATCCGGCGTGCCGTATCGCATATCCTGGCATTGTTTCCGTTCGAGACACCGATCTACGAAAAGGCCGGCATTCCGGTCACCTACGTCGGCCATCCTCTCGCCGACATCCTGCCGATGACCCCAGACCGCGCTGCGACGCGTGAAATGCTCGGTCTTCCCGCTGGCGCCCCCATCTTTGCGCTGTTGCCCGGCAGCCGCCAGGGGGAATTGCGCCTCCTTGCCGATACCTTCATCGAGACTGCCAAGCGCGTCGCCGAAGCGCTTCCGAATGCCCGATTCCTGGTGCCGCTGGCCACTCGCGAAACGCGACTCATGTTCGAGGAAGCGCTGTACCGCTGCCAGGCAGGCCATCTGCCGCTGACGCTGCTCTTCGGCCATGCGCATGACGCCATGATCGCCGCCGATGGTGTCCTCGTGGCCAGTGGTACGGCGACGCTGGAAGCCGCCCTGCTCAAGCGGCCCATGGTCATTGCCTACAAACTGGCGCCGCTGTCGCACTTCCTGATGAAGCGCATGGCGTACTTGCCCTATGTCGGCTTGCCGAACGTTCTCGCGGGGCGGTTCGTCGTACCGGAATTCATTCAGAACGAAGCGACGCCCGAAAAGCTTGCAGAAGCCCTGTTGGCGCAGTTTGCCGACAAGGACGGCCAGGCGGCACTGACGGAAGTATTCGAGGAGATGCATCTCGAACTGAAGCAGGGCACGGCCGAAAAGGCTGCCAGAGCTGTCCTCTCGTGCCTGCGACATCCGCAACGGGGCAATAATGGCCTTGCTGTGGCTTGAGGGTCTCGTCGCCGGTGTCGATGAGGCCGGACGCGGCCCGCTTGCCGGTCCGGTTGTGGCCGCCGCTGTCATCCTCGACCTGACGCGCCCGATCGAGGGCCTGAACGACTCGAAGAAGCTCAGCGAAAAGGCGCGCGAACGTCTGGCAATCGAAATTCGAGAGAAGGCGCTGGCCTGGGCAATCGCAGAGGCCAGTCCGGCCGAGATCGACCGCATCAACATCCTGCAGGCTACTTTCCTCGCCATGCGTCGCGCCGTCGAGGGGCTGGCAACGGCACCTGAACGCGCCTGCATCGACGGCAACAAGGTGCCACCGGGGCTGCCTTGCCCCGCAGAAGCCGTCGTCAAGGGCGATGGCAAGATCGCGGCCATCGGCGCCGCCTCCATCCTCGCCAAGACGCACCGCGATGCCCTGATGCGATCCCTGGCTGACGAGTATCCGCAGTACGGCTTCGAAAAGCACATGGGCTACCCGACAGCGGCACATTTCGCGGCGCTGGCAGCGCACGGCGCGAGCCCGGTGCATCGGCGCAGCTTCGCGCCAGTGGCGCAACTTCCCTTGCTTTGACCTTGAAGACAATCGCCTCCCGCGACAATCCTCGCTTCAAGTGCTGGCGCCGCTGGGCGACACAGTCGCGCGCGCGTCGAGACGACAACATCCTGTTGCTCGACGGCTTGCATCTCATAGCGGCCTGGCTCGACGCCGGTGGTCGGCTGGACGAAGTCGTCGCTTCTGCACGCGGCCTGGCGCATCCCGAAATCAGCGGTTGGCTGGCAGCTCACCCGGGCGTGCCCTGTTTTCACCTGAGCGACGCCATGTTTGCCGAGATTGCGGCGACGGATTCGCCGTCAGGACTGCTCGGGGTTGCCACGCGCGCGCCGCTCGCCGGGCAGCCGGATGGCACGACGGATTGCGTGTTGCTGGATGGCATTCAGGACCCGGGCAATGTCGGCACCTTGCTGCGCACGGCAGCTGCGGCGGGGATCCGCCAGGCACTGCTGGGGCCTGGGTGTGCCGATCCGTGGGCTCCTCGAACGCTGCGTGCCGGGCAGGGGGCCCAGTTCGTGATGACCTTGCATGAAGGCTGCGATCTGGCCGGTTTCCTGGCAGCTTACCGCGGCACCAGCCTGGTGACGCGCCTCGATGCCTCGCGCTCGCTTTACGAAACGCCACTGGACGGGCCCCTGGCCTGGATATTCGGCGCCGAGGGGCAGGGCGTCAGCGAGGCTGTATCGCGTGCAGCCAAGGTCGGTGTCCATATTCCGATGCCCGGCAAGGTCGAGTCGCTCAACGTCGCCGCCGCCGCAGCCGTTTGCCTGTTCGAGGCCGTCAGGCGACGCACCGTGTGAATGAAAACGGCCGGTCACGAATGTGCCGGCCGTCGCTGGTACAGGTGCCCGGTTTGCCCCGGCCCGCAGCTTACTTGTACTTCTTGTCGATCTCGAAGACGTTCTGCTGCACCAGCCGCTGCACCATCGAATCCAGCGTCAGGCCGCCCGAGGCGCCGGAAGAGACACCGAGTATCGAGGTCGATTTTGCGCCCAGTTCCATCTTGGCCTCGGCATACCCGGTCGCGACCTGTTCGGTCGTGTTGGCGTTGATGATCTTGTAGCGCATGCCGATGATCCAGACCCCCGTCGACTCCTCGACCTTGACCGAACCGACCGCCACACCGGCCGCAGCGCCGCCACGACTCCCGGCGCCGATGGCGATGAGCTGGCCGGCGGCCTGGCCGTCGAAGCCCTGATTGGCCTGTGCCACGGGCTCCGCCTTCAGGATGTCGAACTTCATCACCCACTTGGTCGTCTTGAACTTGCCCTTCTGCAGCACCTTGCGGGCCGCTCTCGGGTCACCCATCGTGTAGGCGAGCTGGAATTCGTTGAGCAAGGGGCCCATGTCGGCGCGCTCCAGCACCTTGAAATTGGCCTTGCCCAGTTCAAGCTCTGCGTAGTCGGCAATGTTGTTCGGTCCGAATTTCTGCGTGAAGCTGGCATTGTTGCTCTTCACCTCGCCCGGGATGACGACGATTGCCGGCCCCTTCTTGTTGGCGTTGGTATAGTCAACCGGCTTGTACATGGCCTTGTCGGCCATCGCGTTCGCCGTATCGGAGGTGCTGCCACCCGAGGTTGGCGAAGGATTGTTCGGATCGGTGCCGGTCGTCACGCAGGCGGCGAGCAGGAGTGCGAGGGAGGCCGCGGCAAGACGTTGCAGCGGGCGAACATGATCGGTGTTGTGCGACACGGGAATCCTCCGGAGATCGATGGGGCAATGCCGATGTAATGCGACGCGGCAGTGTAGCAAATGCGTGCGGCTTAAAACACCCGCTTTTCGAGTCGGATTTCCTGCATCACCGTCGTCGAGATTTCCTCAATCGATTTGGTCGAGGAATCGAGCCAGCGGATGCCTTCACGCTTCATCATCTTCTCCGCCTCGCGAATCTCGTTGCGGCAATTCTCGAGCGACGCGTAGCGGCTGTTCGGCCGCCGCTCTTCGCGAATCTGCGAGAGGCGCTCAGGCTGGATGGTCAGGCCGAACAGCTTGCTGCGGTGTTTTTCCAGCGTGCCGGGAAGGCGGCCACGATCGAAATCCTCCGGAATCAGCGGAAAATTGGCGGCCTTCAGCCCGAACTGCATGGCCAGGTAGAGCGAGGTCGGCGTCTTGCCGCAGCGGGAAACACCGACCAGGATCACGTCGGAGGTCTCGAGGTCGCGATCGGTGACGCCGTCGTCGTGCGCCAGCGTGTAGTTGATGGCCTCGATGCGGTTCTTGTAGTCGGAGGTGTCGATCGAACCGTGGGAGCGTCCGACCGAATGCGTCGACTTCACGCCGAGCTCGGTTTCCATCGGAGCAACAAAAGTTTCGATGAACGACAGGCAGAGCGCATTTGCCGAGTGCACCATCTGCGCAAGCTCAGGATTGACCAGGGTCGTGAACACGATGGGCTTCGCCCCATCCGAGCGGCCTGCGTCCTCAATGCGCTGGATCACCGCATGGGCCTTCTCCGGCGTATCGACGAAGGGGATCCGCGCCTGCCGGAAGCGTACACCTTCGAACTGCGTCAGCAGGCTGTGTCCGAGTGTTTCTGCGGTAATGCCGGTGCCGTCGGAAACGTAGAAGACCGAACGGGCGGTGACGGGGGTGTCCATGAATCGTGACTCGGTAGACTGGAAAGAGTGAATTCTAGCCGCTGTTCCGCAAGCCCGCTGCGACACCGTTGATCGACAGGTGAATCCCTCGCCGCACGCGCTCGTCGGTATCGCCCGCCCGGTGCCGGCGCAGCAGTTCCACCTGCAGGTGGTTGAGCGGGTCCATGTAGGGGAAGCGGTTGCGGATCGAGCGCTTCAGCAACGGGTTGTCGGCCAGCAGATCGTCCTGTGCCTCGATCGCCAGCAGGTGTTTGCGGGTCAGTTCCCACTCGCTGCGGATACGGCCGAACACCGCGTCGCGCAGTGTCGCATCGCCGACCAGTTCGGCATAGCGGGAGGCGATGCCGAGGTCGGTCTTCGACAGCACCATGTCCATGTTGGAGAGCAGGGTGCGGAAGAAGGGCCAGCGTTGGTGCATCTTGCGCAATGTGTCGAGACCATCCGGATTGGTCGACAACCAGGTGTCGACGGCGCTGCCGAAGCCGTACCAGCCCGGCAGCATCAGGCGGCACTGCGCCCAGCTGAACACCCACGGGATCGCCCGCAGGTCTTCGATCGCATCGGAAGCCTTGCGTGAAGCCGGGCGGCTGCCGATGTTGAGCTGCGAGATTTCGGAGACCACGGTCGATTCGCGGAAGTAGGTCCGGAAGCCCTCGGTTTCATAGACCAGCCCGCGGTAGGCGCGGAACGCCAGTTCCGAGAGCGTATCCATGACGCCGCGAAAGGCCGCCGGTTCGGCTTCGTGCTCGAGGTTGAGCAGGGTCGCTTCCAGCGTGGCGGCGGCGAGGATCTCCAGGTTTCGGCGGCCGACCTCGGGGTTGGAATACTTCGACGAGATCACCTCGCCCTGTTCGGTGATGCGGATCTGGCCCGATACGGCGCCATCCGGCTGCGCGAGGATGGCCTGGTAGCTCGGGCCGCCGCCGCGCCCGACCGAGCCGCCGCGCCCGTGGAACAGGCGCAGGCGGACGCCGTGCTTCTTGAACACCTCGGTCAGTTCCACCTCGGCCTTGTACAGTTCCCAGCCCGAGGTCAGGAAGCCGCCGTCCTTGTTACTGTCGGAGTAGCCGAGCATCACTTCATGTTCGTTCCCGCGCGAGGCGACCAGCGCGCGGTAGGTGGTCAGTTCGAAGATGCGGTCCATGACCTTCGCGCTGGCCTGCAGGTCACCGATGGTCTCGAACAGCGGGATGATGTTCATTGCGAGCGTGGGCGTCTTTCCCGGCTGCAGCAGCCCGGCCTCCTTCAGCAGCAATGCCACTTCGAGCAGGTCGGAAACGCCGTCGGTCTTCGAGATGATGCAGTTCGGCAGCGCTGCGGCGCCGTACTTGCCGCGCAGTTCCTTGGCCGCGAAGAAGATCGCCAGTTCGCCGGCGGTTTCTTCGGAGTATTCGGTATGCGGCGAATGCAGGGGGCGCGGGCTGGCGATCTCGGTCAGCAACAGGCCGATGCGCGCTTCTTCCGGCAGCTTCCCGTAAGCCATGCAGACGCCGGCCTTGGCCAGCAGTTCGCCGACGCTGCGTTCATGCACGTCGGAATTCTGGCGCAGGTCGATCGGCGCCAGATGGAAGCCGAACACCTCGACGGCGCGCACCAGCCGGCGCAGGCGGCCGCCGGCGAGCAGGGCGCCGCCGTGGGCCTTGAGCGAATCGGCGAGGATGGCGAGGTCGGTCGCCAGATCGGCGGCGGCAGCATACGGTTCGGCGGCGGCAATGGCATGACGGACCACCTCGTGCTGGTCCAGCGACTTGGCCGTTGCCGCCAGTCGCGCATAAATGCCCGTCAGCGCGCGGCGGTAGGGTTCATCGGCGCGGTGGGCGGAGGTGTCGGGCGATTTTGCGGCCAGCGCCTCCAGTTCGGGCGAAACGCTCACCAGGAGCTTGGAGAGCGGCAGCTCGCCGCCCAGCGCATGCAGTTCGCCGAGGTAGAACTCGATCGCCGCGGTCGATTGCAGGCGTAGCCCGGCGCGCAGGATGTCGGCGGTGACGAAGGGGTTGCCGTCGCGGTCGCCGCCGATCCAGGAACCGATGCGGAAAAAGGGCGGCAGCGACCAGTCGTCCTGCTCGGGGAAGGCGGCAGTAAGCTGGTCCTCGAATTGCGCGTAGAGGCGTGGCAGTTCGGCGAAGAAAGTTTCGTCGTAGAAGCTGATGCCGTTCCTGATCTCGTCCACCACCGCCAGCCGGTTCGGGCGCAGCATGCGCGTGCGCCACAGCGTCAGTACGGCGCGACGCAGCGCCAGGTCGTTGTCGAAGGTCTCCTCCGGCGTCAGCGCCATGCGGTCGCGCGTGTCGAGCAGGCGGGCGACTTCATGCTGGCACTGCAGGATGCTCTTGCGGCTGACCTCGGTCGGGTGCGCCGTCAGCACCGGCGAAACCAGTGCGATGTCGAGCACCTTCCTCAACGTTTGTGGCGCGATGCCGGCGGACTTGATCCGCTCCAGCGTATGCGCAAGGCTGCCCTCGCGCGGCTTCGAGCCGGCCAGGTCGTGCGTGCGGCGGCGGCGGATGTGATGCTGATCCTCGGCAATATTGGCGAGATGCAGGAAATAGGAAAAGGCGCGCACCACTGCGATCATCGTTTCGCGCGGCAGGCCGTCGAGCGTGGCCTGCAGCTCGGCACCAGCCTCGGCATCGGCATCGCGGTCGAAGCGGATCGAGGTCTGGCGGATCTTCTCGACCACGGCGAACACGTCGTCGCCTTCCTGTTCGCGCACGGTGTCGCCGAGCAGGCGGCCGAGCAGGCGGATGTCGTCGCGGAGGGGGAGGTCCTTGTCCAGTGCTTCAGTCACGTCGTCTTTTCCTTGTGGGTGGGGTCAGTGCTTGTTTCGTTCAGCCAGCAGGTCGCGCAGGCTCTTCTTTGCCGGCGTCAGCGGCGTGCGCGTCTTCGTCCAGCCGGCCTGGTTGCCCGGCGTCAGGAAACGGAAGCGCGTCGCTGCCCAGGTAAAGAACCGGTACAGCGCCGGCCGGCTGTAGAGGAAGGCGAAACCCTTGAAGGCGAAGGAGGCAAAGGCCGTCTTGCCGGCCCCCTGGCCGAAGAGCGGTGCGTGGCCGGGCTTCGCTTCATGCGTGGCTTCCTCGCGCAGGCGGATGAGCAGGTCGGGAATCGGGATTTTCACCGGGCAGACCTCACCGCAGGCACCGCACAGCGTCGAGGCGCCGGGCAGCACGTGCGTGGCGCCCAGCCCCATCATGTGCGGCGACACGATCTTGCCGATCGGGCCGGGGTAGGTGGTACCGTAGGCGTGGCCGCCGATGCGGGTGTAGACCGGGCAGTGGTTCATGCAGGCGCCGCAGCGGATGCACTGCAGCGTCTGCCGCAACTGCTCGTCGGCGAAGGCCTGCGAGCGGCCGTTGTCGACCAGCACCAGGTGCATCTCCTTCGGGCCGTCCTTCTCGCCGTCCTTGCGCGGGCCGGTGATGACATTGAAGTAGGTGGTGATCGCCTGGCCGGTCGCCGAGCGTGTCAGCAGGCCGTACAGCGGCACGACGTGCTCCAGCTTCTCGACAACCTTCTCGATGCCAGTGATGGCGATATGCACGTCCGGCACGGTCGTGCACATGCGGCCGTTGCCCTCGTTCTCGACCAGGCAGATGGTGCCGGTCTCGGCGACCGCGAAATTGACGCCGGAAAGGCCGACCTCGGCCTCCATGAACTTCTTGCGCAGAACGTCGCGGCCGATCTGGATCAGCGCGTCGACATCCTCGGTGTAGCTCACCCCCGGCACCTTGGCGGCGAACAGCTCGGCGATCTGCTGCTTGGTCTTGTGGATCGCCGGCATGATGATGTGTGAGGGCTTCTCGCCAGCGAGCTGGACGATGTACTCGCCCATGTCCGACTCCAGTGCCTCGATGCCGGCCGCATCCATCGCGTGATTCAGCTCGACTTCCTCGCTGACCATCGACTTGCCCTTGACCATCAGCTTCGTGTCGTGACGGCGGCAGATGTCGAGGATGATCGCGTTCGCTTCGTCCGGCGTCTCGGCCCAATGCACCTGCACGCCGTTCTTCTTCAGGTTCGTTTCGAGCTGCTCCAGCAGTTCCGGCAGCTTCGAGAGGCTGTAGCGGCGGATATGCTCGGCGAGGTCGCGCTGGCGTTCGAGCAGTTCCGGGTCCGGGAACTGTGCGGCACGCTTCATCATCAGGAAGTCCATCGCGCCGCGGAAGCTCTTCTTCAGGAAGGGGTCGGCGACGATGCCGGCGGCACGGCGCTTGAACTCGTTGCCGGACACGAACTGGATGTGGTGGGTGGTCTGCGGCGTGCTCATTGCGCATCCTCCCCGGTGAGCAGCAGCACGATCAGTTCCTTCGGCCCGTGTGCGCCGTAGGCCAGCGTCTGCTGGATGTCGGCGGTCTTCGAGGGACCGGTAATCAGCAGCGCGTTGGTCGGCAGACCCTGCGACCAGCCCTGTTGCGTGATCGCGTCGTAGAGCGTCGGCATCACCGCATCGGCATCGACCAGCGCGATGTGGATCGGCGGCACCAGCGACATCAGGCGTGGCTCGTCGGCATCGGGCCAGACGATCATCGTGCCGGTCTCGGCGATGGCGCCGCGGGTGCCGGTGATGGCGGCGTCGACGCGCTCGAACAGCTCCTGCTTCCAGCCGTCGATCGGCTTGTCGTAGGGCTTCAATCCGCCAACCCCCGCGGCTTCCATGGCCTTGCCGTGCGCCGTGGCCGGTGCGTAGAGCAGGGAAGCGATGCCCTTGACGACAACGACTTCCTGCAGCTTGGCGACCCATCCGCTGCGTGGCACGGCGTGCACCTCGGCATGCCAGGCGGTAATCTTCTCGGCGAATTCCTTCGCCAGATCTGCCTTCGCGGTGCGCGGCAGGCTGGCGTAGTGGGCAGTGATCGCGGCGTCGGGAGAGGGCAGCGTCGTCGTCGAAGCTGCACGCAGCTTGTGGAAGATGTTGTCGCGGGCGCTCATGCCTTCTCCCCCTTGCGCTCGGTGTTGTGCCACAGGAAGCTCGCCAGGTGCTGGCCGCGGAAGCTGTCGCGGCGTTTTTCCAGCGTGCCGTCGATGTTCATCAGGCAGCCGCCATCGGCCGAGAGGAACTGCTCGGCGCCGGTTTCCTTCAGCGCATCGGCCTTGTCGCCAGCCATCGCTGCCGAGATGTCGGGCTGGCGCACGGCGAAGGTGCCGCCGAAGCCGCAGCATTCCGATTCGTGCGAGTGGTTCAGTAGTTCAACGTTGCCGAGCTCGGCGAGCAGTTGGCGTGCATGCAGGTGGGTGCCCATCTCGCGGCGGGCGGAACAGGAGGTGTGCAGCGCGACCTTTTTCGTGGCGCCCGATCCCTTCCAGTTCACCTTCAGCACCTTGACGAAGAACTCGGTCAACTCGAATACGCGCGCCGATAGTGCCTCCGCCTTTACCTTCAGCGATGCATCGTCGGCGAACAGCTTCGGATAGTGGTGACGGATCATGCCGCCGCAGGAACCGGAGGGTACGATCACCGGCCAGTCGTTCGGGAAAAGATCGAGTTGAACGCGGGCGACGGAACGTGCCTCGTCGGCATAGCCGCTGGTATAGGCCGGTTGGCCACAGCAGGTCTGGTTTTCGGGAAAGTGCACTCGGATGCCTTCGCGTTCGAGCAGCTGGATCGCGTCCATCCCGGCGTCCGGGCAGAACAGATCGACCAGACAGGTCGCGAAGAAGTAGACGTCTTTAGGCCGCGGTCCGGCGGGGTAGTCTCGCTGCATCTTGCCTCCGTGTTGTTAGCACAAATTGCTCAATTGCAATCGTGCGGTAAATTGGTAATACCAATAAGCAACGGCGGGAAATTTACGTCAGAACCGCTATTTAGTCAAACAATTCTAAAAATTGGAAGCCCTTGCACAAACTTTTTTTCGTGGCTAGAATGCGCTGGTCTTACCAATCGGATTGGCCACCATACCCCCATGCCCGCCAACAAGGTTCAGGTTCCGCGCATCTCCGACGCCGTCGCCGCGTCGCTGGAGAAGCGCATCCTCGAAGGCTCGCTGAAGCCTGGCGACCGCCTGCCGCCCGAGCGCGAACTGGCGACCGAACTGGGCGTGTCGCGGCCGTCGCTGCGCGAGGCGATCCAGAAACTGGCGTCGAAGGGCATGCTGCAGAGCCGTCAGGGCGGCGGCACCTATGTGACCGACCGCCTCGAGCAGACGTTCTCCGACCCCTGGCAGGCGATGATGGGTTCGCACCCGAACCTGCGCGAGGATCTGCTCGAATTCCGCCGCATGCTCGAAGGTCAAGCGGCCGAATGGGCCGCCGAGCGCGCCACCGAAGCCGATCTGCAGCGGCTGGAGCAGGCGTTCTCGGCAATGACAGAGGCCTTTGCCTCGGACGATCTCGAACGCCGCTCGACCACTGACATCGCCTTTCACCAGGCCGTCGGCGAGGCGGCGCACAACGCGCTGATCGGCCATCTCTCGGCCGCGCTGCTCCGCCTGATGCACGACAACATCCGCCTCAACCTGGGCGAGCTGAAGACCATTCCCTCGGCAACCTCGCTGCTCGCAGGCCAGCACGCCGCCATCTTTGCCGCGATCCGCGAGCGCAAGCCGGCCGAGGCGCGTGCCGCAGCCGAGACGCACATCGATTTCGTCGGCGAGACGCTCGCCCAGACCTTGCGCTCGGTGGCCCGCCGCGAAAGCGCAGCGCGCCGTCTGAATCAGAACACACCAGATTTTTCCGAAACCATCTCTTCCTGATTTGACCCTTGAAAGGAATCCGCATGGAGCCCCTCGTCATCCCCTTCGAAAAACTGCGCATGACCGATGTCGAGCAGGTAGGCGGCAAGAACGCCTCGCTCGGCGAAATGATCAGCCAGCTCGCCGACACCGGCGTGCGTGTTCCCGGCGGCTTCGCCACGACGGCGCATGCCTACCGCGAGTTCCTGGCGCAGAGCGGGCTTGACGCGAAGATCAACGACGCGCTCGACAAGCTGGATGTCGACGACGTAAACGCACTGCTTGCCACCGGCGAGAAGATTCGCAACTGGATCATCGAGACGCCGTTCCCGATGGCGCTCACCGTCGAGATCACTGCGCAGTACCAGCGCCTCGTCGCCGATTCCGGTACCGACATGTCCTTCGCAGTACGTTCCTCGGCTACTGCCGAAGACCTGCCGGATGCCTCGTTCGCCGGCCAGCAGGAAACTTTCCTCAACATCCATGGCCTGGACAACATCCTGCACGCGATCAAGGAAGTCTTCGCCTCGCTCTACAACGACCGCGCCATCTCCTACCGCGTGCACAAAGGCTTTGCGCACGCTGACGTTGCCCTCTCGGCCGGCGTGCAGCGCATGGTGCGCTCCGACACCGGTGCGGCCGGCGTCATGTTTACGCTCGACACCGAATCCGGCTTCCGCGACGCAGTCTTCGTTACCGCCAGCTACGGCCTGGGCGAGACGGTGGTGCAGGGTGCCGTGAACCCGGACGAGTTCTACGTGCACAAGCCGATGCTGGCTGCCGGCAAGAAGGCCGTGATCCGCCGCAACCTCGGCTCGAAGATGATCAAGATGGAGTTCGCCGCCGAGAAGGTCGCCGGCAAGTCGACGCGCACCATCGATGTCGCCGAGCCGTTGCGCCACCAGTTCTCGATCAACGACGCCGAAGTCGAGGAACTCGGCCGCTATGCGATGATCATCGAGAAGCACTACGGTCGTCCAATGGACATCGAGTGGGGCAAGGACGGCAACGACGGAAAGCTCTACATCCTGCAGGCCCGCCCGGAGACGGTGAAGTCGCAGGAAGGCCACGAGCGCCTGCAGAAATTCAAGCTGAAGACCTTCTCCAAGGTGCTGTCGTCGGGCCGCGCCATCGGCCAGAAGATCGGTGTCGGCCCGGTGCGCGTGGTGCATGATCCGAAGGAAATGGACAAGGTGCAGCAGGGTGACGTGCTCGTTGCCGACATGACCGACCCGAACTGGGAGCCGGTAATGAAGCGCGCCGCCGCGATCATCACCAACCGTGGTGGTCGTACCTGCCACGCGGCGATCATCGCCCGCGAGCTCGGCATCCCGGCCATCGTCGGCTGCGGTGATGCGACCGAAACGCTGACCGAAGGCGAGATCGTCACGGCCTCCTGCGCCGAGGGCGACACCGGTCACGTCTATCGCGGCAAGCTGGAATTCGAAATCACCGAGCGCGAAGTCGGCACCATGCCGCCGATCCCGACCAAGATCATGATGAACGTCGGCAACCCGGAGCTGGCCTTCGAGTTCTCGCAACTGCCGAATGCCGGCGTCGGCCTCGCGCGCGTTGAATTCATCATCAACAACGTCATCGGCATCCACCCGAAGGCGATCCTCGACATCGACCGCCTGCCGGCCTCGAAGCGCGAGGAAATCCTGCGCCGCGCCCGCGGCTATGCCTCGCCGAAGGAATTCTTCGTCGAGAAGCTGGTCGAGGGCGTCGCCACCATCGCCGCCGCCTTCTATCCGAACCCGGTCATCGTGCGCCTCTCCGACTTCAAGTCGAACGAATACCGCAAGCTGCTCGGCGGCGAGCTCTATGAGCCGGAGGAAGAGAACCCGATGCTCGGTTTCCGCGGCGCCTCGCGCTATATCGCGCAGACCTTCCGCGACTGCTTCGAGCTCGAATGCCGTGCCATGAAGAAGGTGCGCGACGAGATGGGCCTGACCAACGTGCAGCTGATGGTGCCTTTCGTTCGTACCGTGGAAGAGGGCAAGGGCGTCGTCCAGCTGCTCGCCGAGCACGGCCTGAAGCAGGGCGAGAACGAGTTGAAGCTGATCATGATGTGCGAGATCCCGTCGAACGCGCTGCTGGCTGACGATTTCCTGGATGTCTTCGACGGTTTCTCGATCGGCTCGAACGACCTGACCCAGCTCACGCTGGGCCTGGACCGCGACTCCGGCTTGGTCGCCAACCTGTTCGACGAGCGCGACCCGGCGGTGAAGCAGCTTCTGGCGATGGCGATCTCGGCCGCCAACCGCAAGGGCAAATATATCGGCATCTGTGGCCAGGGCCCCTCGGACCATCCGGATCTGGCCGAGTGGCTCATGGATCAGGGCATCAGCAGCATTTCTCTGAACCCGGATACGGTGGTCGATACCTGGCAGCAGCTGGCTTCACACAAGGCATGATGGAGTCCTGACGGCACTCGTTGCCTGCTGAAAAAAATGGCCCGCCGGAAGCGGGCCATTTTTATTGGGGGAAAAGACTATCAGGTACCCGCGGAGAGTTGCCTGAAGGCGCGATCGGCAGCTTCGTCGAAGATCGCACGGTTGGAGAGTACGGTCAGCTTGCCCTGACGACGCTGCAGGTCGATGGCTTCGGCCGTCAGCGCCAGGGCGTATCCCCAGTCAGGGTTGCACAACAGCACGGTACCGTTCTTCGGGCTGATCCAGACAGCCAGCCCGGTGAGCGGATCGCCATCCGCCAGGCTGGTCTGCAGCCATTGGCCTGCCTGCAATGCGGTTGATGCCGTACGGTAAGCGGGAGCCCCCCCGTCGATCCGGCCCATGATACGGAGGGCATGCGAGTCTACGGTCACTTCCGTGATCGGCAATACCGTCGCCGCAGAGCCGGTGGTCGAAGGGCTTTCGGCTCCCGTCGCATCTGCCGTCACCATGGGGGGAGGTGTTCCGCGCAGGCTGGCCGTCTGCAGTGTGAAACAGGTATCGAGGAAAGGAGCGCGTTCTTCAAGCGTAACGCCGATCTTGTCCAGCCCGGCATTGACACGGCGAATCAGTGTCGCAACAAGTGTTGCGAGTCGCTTGCGCTCGTCGGCGTCCGCCTTCGGTTGAACGCTCCAGATAAGGTCAGCCGCGGCAGCCCGCGCATCCTGCCAGGCCTCTCCTGTTTCGCCGCCCTCGCGGATGGCCGCCTCCATGACGCGCACCCAGTGAACGCGCAGGAAATCATGAATTTCCTGTGCGCTCGGTTGCTGGGCAACTTCGGCCAGCCAGCGCTGGACGGATTCTGCGCCAAGCGCCTGCTGATCGATTGCTGCCAGATAGTTGACGAATGGCGCCCCCATCTCCCGGATCACGGTGTCGCGCTCGGCGATGAGCGTCTGGATCTGTTCGAGCGGTTCCGAAAGAACGGTCGCATCACCCTGCAGGGTTTCCTGGACGAGGCCAGCGATTTTCCACAAGCGCCGCGATACCGAGTCGGCGCGGCTGATGTCCCGCGGCAGGCCGATTGCAGCGCGCCCCATGGCGTTGATCAATTGCCGTGCGGGGTGCTGATTGTTCGAAAAGAGCGTCTGGTCGAACAATGAGAGCTTGAGCAGCGGTATCTGCAGGCGGCCAATGGCGGTCTTGACGGTGTCGGGAAGATCCCATGTCTCGAAAATGGCCTCGAAGATGTAGCCGAGGGTCTCGAGCGCAATGCTTTCCGGATTGCCGAGCGGCAAATCCAGGTCAGCCGCCTTGATCGCCTTGGGAATGCCTTCTGCCGGCATCGCTTCACCCGGGCTTCCGCCCGAAGCGCCTCCGGCGGTCGCCAGGGCGTCCAGGTTTGATGTTCCTGACGTGCTCCCTGTAGCAGCCGTGATGCCGTTTCCTCCCATGCCTTCACCAGGAGCCGAAGCACCCCATTGCATTTTTTCCAGGCGGGCACTCAGCTGGTTGAGCATCACCAGCGTCGCAGCGTTCAGGGCGACATTGGCGCTCCCGCTGCCGACGGCAGCAGCGGTCGGTGTCATGTTGATGCCTGCGCCGCCCGCAGCGCCGCCTGTTGCACCGGCCGCAATGCCGCCGAATTGCGCGGACAAGACCTGCTGCAGTGCTGCGAAAGGATCGCCACCTCCGGTGCCACCAGAACTGGCCTGGGATGAGCCACCTGTGAGCGAACTGCCCACACGCGGCCCAGGGGACTGGGTGATGGTCGACTGTGCCGGTTCGACATTCCGGCTGGCGAGGAGGTCGTTCAGTTCGTCGTAGACCGCCGGCAACTCTGACGCCAGCAGTTGTTCGAGGCGATCAAGCAGCTCCATCTGTCGATCGAGCGCGGCGCCGCTGGCATTGCAGAGCGCCCAAAGGCCACTGGAGATCGCTTCAGGTCCGACGGGGTTGTTTTCAGGCGACATCGCCGGACGCTGCAGGAGAGACATGTAGCGGAGCTGGGCGCGCCAGAGGGCGTTGCCGGCCAGTTCAGCCAGACGACGGGCAATCTCCTTGATACGGATATCCAGTTCCAGATCGGCATCGCACATGAGTGTGATCCGCGATGCCGTGAGACCGTCGGTCGATTCGAACCCGTCCCGCTGCTTGTCGTTGGCGAGTTCATCGTGGGCGTCGCCGACGGCACGGGAGAATGCTTCCACGACAGCCTTGGAGCCGACGCCGGCACGAGTCGCCAGCTCACCCAGGCGCTGCTCCAGCAGGGCGCGTGTATCGCGCAGCACGAAAAAAGCGTCTTCGGTCGCCGAGGCGGTCGCCGGTGCGGCGGAAGCGGAGTCATTGTTATCGAACGGGTGTGTCATGGCTCGCGAGTCTTTATGGCAACATCCAGAGCTTGGCATCCTACCACTACGGCTTGCCGGGAAATGCCGGAAG